>Ga0247609_10003360_pt1 | contig 16263 bp, 17 predicted proteins | sample 172DNAGHGlowgp2_FD_193487 | JGI IMG/M metagenome (GOLD analysis project Ga0247609, IMG submission 193487) | Sheep rumen microbial communities from Palmerston North, Manawatu-Wanganui, New Zealand - 1728 DNA GHGlow gp2 | ecosystem: Host-associated > Mammals > Digestive system > Stomach > Rumen ...
ACCAAAGCTTCCAGCGGTGAGCACCACTTGGCCTACGGCGAAAAGTTCTTCACCGAGGACTTGAAGTACCAGCCCCACAGCCCCTACAGCGCTGCAAAGGCTAGTTCAGACCACTTTGTGAGAGCCTTCCACGACACCTTTTGCCTGCCTACCATCGTGACGAACTGCTCGAACAACTACGGCCCCTACCAGTTCCCTGAGAAGCTGATACCGCTCTTCATCAACAACATCCGCCACCGTAAGTCGCTGCCCGTTTATGGCAAAGGTGAGAATGTGCGCGACTGGCTATATGTGGTTGACCACGCTCGTGCTATTGACCTCATCTTCCATGAAGGCAAAGTGGCCGAAACCTACAATATTGGTGGTTTCAATGAGTGGAAAAACATCGACATCATCAAGGTGGTCATCAACACGGTTGACCGTCTGCTGGGTCGTCCTGAGGGTGCCGATATGGACTTGATCACCTACGTCACCGACCGTGCCGGTCACGATATGCGTTATGCTATCGATTCCACCAAACTTCAGAAAGAGCTTGGATGGGAACCTTCGCTTCAATTCGAGGAAGGCATTGAGAAGACCGTCCGTTGGTACTTGGATAATCAGGAATGGTTGGACAACGTAACCTCTGGCGACTACCAGAAATACTACGATAACATGTATTCAAACCGATAATTATGGCAACAGTCGAAGACGTTAGAATAATAGAGCTCCCGAAGTTTTTGGATGCAAGAGGGAACCTCTCGTTTGTGGAACAACTGAATCACATCCCGTTTGAAATCAAGCGGACGTATTGGATTTACGATGTGCCGGGCGGCGAAGCCCGAGGCGGCCATGCCTTCCGTCAAAACCAAGAGTTCATTGTGGCTCTGTCGGGTGCCTTTGAGGTGGTGGTTGACGATGGAAAGCAGAGGAAGTCGTTCATGCTGAACCGCTCCTACTACGGTCTGTACGTCCCTGCCGGCCTGTGGCGTTCGATGGAGAACTTCTCCACCAACTCCCTCGCCATTGAGTTCGGCTCGGAGCACTACTCGGAAGATGACTATATCCGTGACTACGAGGAGTATCTGCGCTGGCGCGAAGAGGGTTCAAAAGTTCAAGAGTTCAAGAGTTCAAAAGTTGAAGGGCTTGAACCGCTTAAACCCCTTGAATCGCTTGAACCCGTCAGCAAGTATAACGTCTTCGACTGCACCATGGTGGAGCTTGACCGTCACCACAGCGACCGCATGGGCAACCTCTCGGTGGTGGAAAACAGCAAGACCCTGCCTTTCGATGTAAAGCGAGTTTACTATCTTTATGACGTGCCAGGTGGCGAGAACCGTGGTGCCCATGCACATAAGGAGCTGAGCCAACTTATCATTGCCGCATCGGGTTCCTTCACTGTAACGCTTGATGATGGCAAATGCAAACGCTCGTTCTTCCTAAACCGTCCATATCAAGGTTTATATGTAAAACCAGGAATGTGGCGTGATCTGGAGGACTTCTCCTCGGGAGCGGTATGCATGGTGTTGGCAAGTGATGTGTATTTGGCTTCGGACTATATCAGGGATTATCAGGAGTTCTTGGAGTTTAGGAGAAGTTAGCTTACGGCTTATGCTAATAGACGATAAAGTATTAGATGACTTGACGAGGCGGGCGCAGAACTCGCCTCGTCGTCGCATGAACTTGAACTTCCACGAAAGCTTGGAAGACAAGTGCCACCGCTTCCTAAATGCCGTTGAACCTGGTGCAGATATTCCCATTCACAGGCATCCTAACAAAGAGGAGTCGTTTGTGGTATTACGTGGCAAAATCCGTATCACAACCTACAACGACGATGGTTCTATCATTGAAGACCACGTCATTTCCCCAACAGAAGGCCGTTATGGCGTGAACGTGGAAAAGAACGTGTGGCATACCGTAGAAGCTTTAGAACCTAATTCAGTAATTTTCGAATGCAAGGAAGGGCCATACGTGCCGCATGAGGTGGAAGGCGTTTTGAAAGTTTAGAGTTTATAGTGTATAGTTTATAGTCAGTTGGAAAGTTGATAGTGGAAAGTATGAAGTACATGAAAGCAGTGTGGCGGTTTTGCAGGTATCTGTTTTGGCCGCAATGGAAATAGCTTTGGTGCTTACGGCTTACCGCTTAATTTGGCTTACCTCCTACAGAAAAAAAAATTGACGTTTAAGTATCTATTTGTTTTTCAACTCAATTATCCAATTTCGTACTTATGGACAAGGATGCTTTTATAGCGATGATTCACAACAATCCTGGTTGGAATAATCTGACTAGGAAAGGAACTGCTTTCATAGTTGTACCATATAAGAATGTGGACTTTGAGCTTTTCAGAAATGATGTAAATCATTTTCTGCGGGTTCAACCACAGGGACCCTGTCAGATTGAAATCATAAACGAATTTAATGAATTGTTGGAGAGTTGTAGTTTTGAACTTTCCAAAGAATTGGGCATGTGGGATGGGTGTCGCTTGACTCGAGATGACAACGAAGCTGACCCTATCAAATAGTTTAATGAATAATCAAGAACTTAAAGATTTAAGGGACAAGACCATTGAGAATACAACCGACGAAACCACTTGGGGAGGAACAGTGAAGTTGGAGGAGATTGAGGAGGCGATGAAGGTGGAGATTGTTCATACAGTTTAGAGTTGAGAGTTTAGGGTTTAGAGTCAGTTGGGAAGTGTAGAGTTTAAAGGTAAGGAAACATCATGAAAATTTCAGAGGTTCCTCTTTCTGGCGGATGTCATGTGGTAATATTGGGTGCTGGTGCCAGCATTGCAGCTACGCTTCGCAATCCTGAGGCTCATGGCTTGCAGTTGCCATCGATGAACAACTTACCCGATGTGGTTGGGTTGAATGGCGTTTTGAGCCATTTCCCCCAAGAACTCATTCAGGAGAACTTTGAGGCTACTTACAGTAATATTGCTGAACATGCGCCTGACAGTCCATACTTGAAAGTGATGAATGACTTGATTTATTCGTACTTTAGCAGTATGGAACTGCCATTGAAACCGACGATTTATGATTATCTTGTAATGTCGTTAAGAGATAAGGATGTCATTGCTACCTTTAATTGGGATCCTTTTCTTTATATGGCTTGGTGGCGCAACTACCTTCATGGTAGTAGTCCAAAACTTGTTTTCCTGCATGGGAATGTGGCTGTGGGTTATAATAAAGAGCGCAACATGATGGGCAGGGCCGGTATGTATTCCAGAGACGGTGAGATATATTTCGAGCCTACTCGGTTGCTTTATCCAGTAAAGCATAAAGACTATTCCTCAGACCCATTTATAAAGCTGTCATGGGATATTTTGCAGGAACGCTTGGATAAATCCCAATGTAACACCCATAATGTGACAATATTCGGATATAGTGCGCCAGTTACAGATGTTGAGGCAATGGGGTTGATGAAAAAGGCCTGGGGCAGGGTGGATGACAGAGACCTTGAGCAATTTGAAATAATTGATGTGAGAAGTGAGGAAGAGGTAACCTACTCATGGAGGAACTTTATCCATACTCACCACTACAATTATTGTAATTCGTTTTTTGAAAGTTCGTTGGCATTGTACCCTCGGAGGACTGACGAGGCTTTTTTCTGCCACTATTTGCCAATCACCCCTGAAGAATCCTTCGTGGAGAGCAATCCTGTCCCACAAGATTTCCAAACCATTGAGGAGATGTGGGATTGGTATCAACCGCTTATTGACAAAGAAAAGAGCATCGAGTAAAGATGACACAGGATGAGACTTGGAATGCAAAGTATAATGAAGTAATAACGTTTATTGAGACCCATAAGCGGAATCCATCGAGGTATGATGCGGCTGAAAGAGGCGCGTATTTGAATTGGATTAAGCATAATAAGAAACTGTTTGTGTCAGGAAAAATGAGACCTCTGAGGGTGGAGAGGTTTGAGGAGTTGATGAAGTTGATGGAAGAATTCAAGCGGAAGAATCAATACGAGTGACCAATTAAAACGATAGTATGACTATATGGCAGATTTCAAAAACATACCATCACAGTTTGATGACATTCCTGATGGCCATCCAGTAGTGTTTATCAGCTATTCATGGGATAGCGAAGAGCACAAGGCTTGGGTGAAGAAACTGTCGGACGACCTCCACTCGAAGTATGCCGTGTACACTTTGTTAGACCGATATAACCGTGGCGGTTTTGACCTGATAACCTTTATGACGAAGGCTGTTGAAAGGGCTGACCGTGTGCTATTGATAGGAACGCCTGATTATCGCAAGAAATCGGAAGAATATGACGGTGGTGGTGCTAAATATGAAGACCAACTCATTTCCATACAGTTGTATCATCAGATGGGCTCTTCGAAGTTTATCCCAGTGTTGAGGGAGGGGAAATTTGACACTGCATTTAGCCCTCTTATTGAAACCCGCACGGGTTATGATATGAGAGAGGAAAGTGACTATGAAGGTGTATTAGAGCAGTTGGCTGCCGACCTCTGGAACAATCCTATAAATGCCGCACTGGCACTTGGCCCTAAACCATTATTCGCTTCCAAAGAAGAGACTCATGCCCAAATAGCAAAGGTCAAGCAAGAAATGACCAGCGAGCAGTTTGTGACGGAAATCAAAAGACTATTATCTACCCCTAACAGTGAAATTGCTTATACGGAGATGATAGAGGATGAGGCTCAGAAAGCATACGAGAAGATACAGTTGCATGCTGACTACAATTTCAGTATCACATCTGAGAGTTTCAAGGCCTATCTTGTCTATCACATTAAGGCTGTAGAGAAATTGATTGAGGCATCGATAGTCATAGTGCGCTATGGGACAATGAAGCAGCAGGAATTGCTGGTGAATGCGCTGGTGAAGCTCTGCATGAAACCCTTCAAAGACGGTGAAATCTCAGTGGTTGGTACATCTAGTCTTCATCTGTTGGGAGCGACATTCCTGTTTCATGCCATTGGTATCTCGTGTGTGAAATATGGGTATTATCAGATATTGCCGCTGATGATGAAGAAAAAGGTACCAGCTGGTCATGCGTTGAGTCCTAGTTATCCGTATCCTTTAGCACATTTGGCTGGTGCAAGTCATTGGCAGCCGGATACGCTTAATTTCTATATGAATAGCGGCTGGTATTATCCATATAGTGAATTGGTGTCAAGAAATCTGAAGCCGTATTTCAAGGATTATTGCTTGAACGAAGATGAATACAAGGACTACTATTCAATATGGGAGCATCTGTTCTCACTGATGTATGTTTATTACAATTGCAGCATTGCCCAAGGTCAGGCAGTTTTCCCCTATGGCTTGTTCTTGTCGGAAAGGATAATGCGTAATAGTCTTGTTGGAGGTGACGCATATTCGGAATTCTTTGCCCATGCCAAGACGGAGAAGAACGAATGGGTCCCTCTGAAGCAAGGATTATTTGATGGCAGCTACATGAATTTCATGGAGATATACAACAAGGCTGAAGCATTTTATCAAGGGAATAGACGATAAAAAGATAATAACAGATTGAATATAAGAATTAAGATAAATGTGGTCAGATAACGAAACTAAAGACGATTTATTAGGATACCAAGTTCATGCCGACCTCCTTAAAGAAGTTGTGTTGGATTCAACTATGCTTCCTATAACTATTGGTGTGTTTGGCGACTGGGGCTCTGGTAAGAGTAGCCTGATGCTTCTTATGAAAGAAGGTGTTGAGCAATGGATGAAGGAAAAGGCTAACAAAAAAGAGAGGGTCGTTCAGATACAGTTTAACAGTTGGCAGTTTGAAAACTATGAAGACACAAAACTGACGCTGATAGAGAAAGTGTTGTCGGCTTTGGAAGAAGACCTAAAGAAGAGACAGAATGTTTTCAAGAATGGTTTTGATTATCTCAAGAAGATAAAGTACTTGAAGCTTGGTGTGTTTTTTCTGAAAAAGATTGGACAGCAAATCCTGCCTGAAGAATTGCTAAAACTCTTTCCGACAAAAGATGAGTGGGAAAAAGAACTGACGGAAGATGATGCCGAACTGTTGAAAGAAGAGGTTATTAAAGGAAATGTTTCAAGATTTATAGACCGTTTTAGGGTGGATTTTGAAAAGATAGTTGAAGATGCCGAATACCGTTCGGTAATAGTTTATATTGATGACCTTGACCGATGCGAACCTGACAGGATTATCAAATGCCTTGAGGCGGTAAAATTGTTTGTGAATGTGAAACGAACCGCCTTCGTTATAGGAGCGGACGAGCGTATCATTGAACATGCGATCGAGGAACGATATAAGCATAAGATAGAAAAGACAACCATATCAAGTCCGTATTCTGACTATATGGAAAAACTGATACAATTGCCTTATAGGATTCCGAAGTTGTCATTTTCGGAGCAAGAAACCTACATCACACTGCTGCTATGCAGCAAGATGGGTGATGATGACAAGTTTAAAGCTGTCCATCAGCATTTCCTTGATTTTAGGAAAAGCGACAAACACAGCAAGTATGACTTAGCCCAAATAAGACATGATAATGCCAACGTCGATTTTGGTGTCATCAAGGTTTTGTTGCCCATTATACCAATTATGACCAAATTCCTTAACGGCAACCCTCGTCAATTGAAGCGTTTCCTGAACACGCTTGACATTCGTATGAGGATGGCTAAAGTGGCGGGCTTCGATGAGATAAATCCGGAAATACTGGTAAAATTGATGGTGCTGGAGTACAATAGTGTCCTCAGAGAAAACATAGATGATTTGTATGTTAGACAGAAAGATGGAGGCTTGATTAAAGATATGGGAGCAGTGGAGAAACAAGCCAAGTCGGGGAAGCTATCTTCTGAAGAGTGGACGTCGTTATGGAATAAACCAGAGTGTTTGACTTGGTTGGCATCTGAGCCATCACTCTCCAATGTAAACTTACAGGATTATTTCTGGATTTCCCGTGAGGCTTTAAGAGAAGAGACTCCTATAGAAAATAAGGTTTCGAACTTGGTAAGGCAAACCTATCTGCGATTAAAGAAAAAACAGACTGTAAAAGCATTGAAGGGTGCTTTGCCTGATGAGATAAAAAACTTTAGCCGGGACGAAAAGGATATGCTCGTTGTCTTGCTGAATCAAGAGTTATCACATAATGTTAGTTCGGAATTCGTAATCCGATTTTTGGATGCCGATGAAAACGATGAGGTTGTGTCATCTTTGTCACTGCTCAAAAGCTTGTTTGAGGGTTTAGACACAACCAAACTGACTCCGTCGTATTCGAAATTCCTAAAACGAATGAGAGGAAAGGCCGATTGTAAGAAATATGTGGATGACATGGAAAAGAGTAGTAGTCTTAATAATGCTATGAAATAATGGGAACATCGCAATCACACTCACTGAAAACCACACCGCAATGGTCAACGGCTAAAAAAGCCATGACGAGCGTAATAAAAGATCAAGGTAACCGACAGAAGCAGTCAAATTTGATGACGGCTTTCGGAAGAGCCATCGGGGATGGCTTGTATAGGGGCGCTGGACACCGTGGCGGTGGAGGCTCTTTTGGCCGGGCAGGCTCAAGGGCTTTAGGCAATGTAATCCAGTTTGTTTCTGATGTAAAGTCATTAGGAATAGGAGGTGCTATTGATGCCTTGGGTTTGGCCCCAAATGACAAACCTCAGACACCACGGGAATTAATAAAAACACTATGTGGGATTACTGCGGAAGGAGGCGATGCCCTTCACGACGATGAAGCTGCTGTGAATGCACAGGATTGGCTATTGTCTAAGATTTTTGAGGATTGCAGCAGTCTCGGTGATGTGGAAACGATTCTGCAACAGGCCGACGAGGATACTATTGATGCGTGGATTATTGATTTTGAAGTCGAGTATATTATGGAGTATATGAGCGAATTGTTCCAAAGCCATATATTCGAGAAAAACGCCAATCCTGAAGCAGTATGCAATGAAATTAAGCAATGGCTTCGCACTGAATTGAACAGCCGGCTGGCTGATGAAATGAAGCATGTCAATGTCTTCTCCCGGGAAGGCAAAGCATATATAGACACACTAACCGCAAGAATACTTGATATATGGCAGTAGAAGTAAGAATCAGTTATCATCAAAGCCAGGATCTGTTGAAGTTTGGTCAATTTTTTCTTGATTTGTATGATGACGATGGACATCAACAAACGATACAACTCAAGTTTGATATGGATAATTTGTGGAATTATGCACGTGATACTACTTCCGTTGCTTTTGATTTCTTGGTTATGGCCATGTCTGTGTATAATGCTGACAGGGCAGTGAATCGAGCCAAATATTCAGAAGAGGGTTGGAAACGTATGATTCGTCTTCAAGTTCCTGTTCTCAATATGGTTGCCATGAGGAATGGCCTTCCATATTTCAAGTCGGCAATTGATTTCTTGACAGGCGATGAATGGGATTTGGTGTTTGTGCAGGCTGAGCCATATAACTATGCCCCTTCTCGTATAAGATTTGAGAATTTGCGGGATTATGAAAGAGTTTCGTTATTCTCTGGTGGCTTGGACTCACTGATAGGATTTATAGATGGTTGCTCTCAATTAACTGATGGCAAGAAGGTTTTACTGGTGTCACATGTTGAGTTGGGGAAAGAGGGTGGAGACCAAAGCCGTATTCTTGATAAATGTGAGACAAACCATCTGTTTAGTGGCAAATACGATAGGGCGTTAGTCAATGCTGGATTGAAAATTCACAGAGGAAACACATTACAAACGGAAGCCACCTTCCGAGCCAGGTCAATTTTGTTTTTTGCTACTGGCATCTACTGTGCCCATGCGATAAACCTCAATATGCCTTTAATTATTCCTGAGAATGGTACTATCTCACTTAATATACCTTTAGACAAGGGAAGAAGGAGTGCTTGTAGTACCCGCACTACGCACCCTGTGTTTTTGAAAAGACTACAGTCTGCTTTAAGTGCAATAGGAATCCAAAACCAGCTTGTCAATCCTTATCAGTTGAAATCCAAGAAAGATATGGTTGACGACTGCTGCCTTGAAGTTGAGCGTGCCAGAGCGTTAAGGTTACTGTGTGGCGAATCCTGTTCCTGTGCCAAAAGGTCACATAGGCGTTATTGGGAGCGAAGGAATGTGCTTCATTGCGGTGTCTGTTTGCCTTGCTTGTACCGTAGGGTATCTCTTTCGGATGTTGATGGATTACGGGATGAACAGGTGGGTATTGATGTGTTTTCACCTGTTGAGATAATGATGAATAGAACGGATATTAAGCGAAATCGTGATTTCAAATCGCTTCTGTACTTCTTAAAAACACGTTGCAACCGTGAAGTTATAGAGACAGAGCTCATCGCCAACGGAATTACTGGTAAGGATGAGGTGAACACATATACGGACTTTGTGCTTCATTCATACGATCAAGTGAAAGACTGGCTTCGTGCTAACGGAGATGCCAGTATTAAATTAATGGCAGGTATATGATTATAGACACCCATTGCCATTTCGATATGATGCCCAACCCCGAGGCTTTTATCCGCCAATGGGAGAAGGCTGGAGATATAGTTATTGGCATGACAAACCTGCCGTCACATTTTGAGATGGGGTTTTCTCATGTTGGAGGCTTTAGGCATATTAGATTGGCATTGGGGTTACATCCATTGCTGGCAGCGGAGAATAAAAGAGAAATACCCCGATTCAAAAGACTTGTTGACCAGACCTCTTATATCGGGGAGATTGGTTTAGATTTTTCACGGGAAGGTGTGGAAACAAAAGATGAACAAGTCAAGGTGTTAAGGGAACTTTTGGCAGTTATTAAAGGGAAGAAAAAAATTATAAGCGTACACTCAAGAAAAGCAGAGCGGGAACTGTTCAATTTGCTTTGTGAATTTAAGATTGAGAACGTTATTTTTCATTGGTATTCTGGCTCTACGGATTTGATTCCTGAAATCATATCAAAAGGTTATTACTTTTCAATAAATGAAGCAATGACGGTTTCAAAAAACGGTCGTTCCATCATCGAAAAGATACCAAGGAACAGGATTCTCACAGAGACGGATGCACCCTATAATGATAAATGTAATATTGTTTCGCTATTGAAGAGGGTAGGACTGACAGAGATGGAAATAAAAAAGAATTTTAATGAATTGCTGAATAGAATAATATAAGGAATAGGTTAATAACTAATAATCAAAATATTATGGCTGATAAAAAGAAGTTGGATCCAATTGACTATATGAGAATTTCTATCGAGGTGATGAAAAACTCTGTGCAGGAGGAAAGGGCAGAAGGTGAGGTGTCGCCAAAAGTGGGAGCGGTTCTTGTAAGACCAGACGGCTCATATACAACAGCCTATCGCGGTGAATTGCGAGACGGTGACCATGCTGAATATACATTGTTGGAGCGGAAATGCATTAACGAAAATCTGAAGGATTGCGTGGTGTATTCTACTTTAGAACCCTGCTTCAAGAGAAACTCCCCTAAGATAGGATGCTGTAAGCGTATAGCCAAGGCTCGCATCAAAAAGGTATATGTTGGAACCGGTGACCCTTTCCCGTCGGTTAATGGCAAAGGAATCAAATACCTTGTGGATCATGGTATAGAGGTTGAGCCATATCCGCAAGAATTGCAGAAAGAGATTGAGCGCCTGAATGCCGACTTTATCGCTTATGCGGAAAGCAGACGTCTTGAAGAGGAGAACAAGGCCACCAAAGACTACAAGGAGGAAACTGAGCGTGCGGTACATACGATGGATATGAAGTCGTTGGATGAAAAACTGATGGCTTGGTTCTTGAAAGCAGCTAATGTCACGGACAACGAACAAGAGGTGTTCTTGAGGAATATGAATCTGGCAGAACTTGACAACGATGTTGTGAGGCCAACAGGTTTGGGACTGCTACTCTTTGGGAAGAAACCGCAGTCGGTCTATCCCAATGCTGTGATAAAAACCACGTTGAAACGGAACGGCAAGGCTGTGGAGACCAAGACAATTGAGGGCAGGATTCTTGCACAGTTGGATGAGGCCAATAAATGGTATAAGGAGCATATTCCTTCGTATATCAACAGAGATGATGCCGAAAGGAAAAAAGTTTATGAGTATCCGTTGGATGTAATAAGAGAGCTGATTTGCAACGCTGTGGTTCATCGTGACTACAGTCTGATGGGAGCCCCAGTGTATTTTGAGATTAATGACAAGAGCATTGTTATCAAATCACCCGGCTTGCCCGAGCCTCCTGTGACATTGGAACACATTGTATCGTTCTCGGCATCTTCTTTCAGCAGGAATCCGGTGATAATGTATGTGCTTGACAAGTTGGACTATGCCGAGCAACGCGGTTTAGGTTTTGAAACGGTTAAGGATTTGCCGGCGAAGAATTTGCCTCTGCCGAAGGTTCAGTATAATGCACCTTACATTGAATTTATACTGCCGTTGTCGATGGAGGTGGCTGAGACGATGTATGGTGACTTGTCGGAGAAAGAAATCAAGGTGTTGGAGTATATTCGTATGACGGGTTCGACATCAAGCGCTGATATTCAGAAACACTTTGAAATGGAGCAAAAACCCGCATCCAGAATTATCGCCAAACTCAAGGAGAAGAACTATATTGTTTCAGAAGGGAAGGCTCGAAATACGGTTTATAAAGTCAATGAATCTAGACAAGAATCTGGACAAATTGTCTAGATTCTCACCCTCAAAAGCAGAATCTAGACAAGAATCTGGACAAAGTGTCTAGATTGTCATATTGTACACAAAAATCTAGACAGGGAGAATTAAGGTATAGTGTTTAAATCTGAGTCAATGGTAGATTATGTATATTTCAAAAATCAAGCTTCAGAATTTTCGCCGTTTTAAGAACCTTGAAATTAGATTCAACAGAGGGCGTAATATCCTTGTTGGAGATAATGAGTCGGGGAAATCGTCTATACTTCAGGCAATAGATCTTTGTGCAAGAGGTAGTCGCCACAGGGTTGAAGACGTTGGGGTTGAAACTTTATTGAATGTAGATGCGGTACGGACGTTTATGGAAGGCGATAGAAGTATAAACAATCTGCCTAAACTATATATAGAACTCTATCTTGACGATATAGTAGATGAAGGATTGGAGGGAAACGAAAATAGCGACAACAGATATACTAATGGTGTAAGACTATCAATAGAACCCGATTTGGCTTTAAGTTGGCAGACAAACCAAGTCCTGCAAGCTGATAATGCTTCATTTCCTTTCGAGTTCTATTCCATCTCTTTCACTACATTCAGCGGTGAGGCATATAACGGCTATACAAAGAGAGTGAAGACGTTGTTGCTGGATAACAGTACGATAGGGAACGAGTATGCGTTGAATGAATATATCTCTACAATTTATGGCGCGGCATTATCACAGGTGGAGCAATTGGCAACCAAGCATAGTTATGGTAATTCAAAGACCAATTTTAAGGCAGGTGTACTGACACCTTTTAACGCAAAATTACCTGAAGGATACTCTTTTTCAGTCAAGAACACTGGTAGGAACTGTTTAGAGAACGACTTGACAATTGAAATGGGAGGCGTTCCAATCAGCGAGAAGGGGACAGGTGTGCAATGTGTGGTGAAAACACAACTGGCATTGAGTAGAGCAGCCGACATCCCCGTCATTTTATTGGAGGAGCCCGAAAATCATTTGAGTCATTTGAATATGAGGAGGATGATTGAGGATATTGAGAAAAACCAGCAGGCTCAATTGTTTATTTCCACCCATAGTGATTTAATAAGCACCCGCCTTGATTTAAGGAATTGTATTTTGATGAATAGTGCCGAGCCTGCAATGACTACTTCGCTGGGCTTTATAGACAAGGGAACTGCCAATTTCTTTATGAAAGCACCGGACAACAATATGTTGCAATTTGTGTTGGCAAAGAAGGTTATATTGGTTGAAGGCGACGCTGAGTTTATTCTGATGGATGCTTTTTGCAAGAGGGTACATGGTCATTCTTTGGCAGAATTGGGAATTGACGTGATAGTCGTGGATGGCAAATGCTTCAAACGTTATCTGGAAATCGCCAAACAGATTGGTGTTAGGGTGGCTGTGGTGACTGACAATGACAGAAATTATGACGAGAATATTACGGCATCCTACAATGGCTATATGAATAACGAATACGCGAACATCAAGGTGTATGCTGATCCCGACGATGAAAGATATACGTTTGAAGTGGCGGTTTATAATGATAATAAAGCAGGCTGTGATGAGTTGTTTGGGGCTGACCGTAGAACATTGTCAGTCCTGAATTATATGTTGGCGAATAAAGCAGAGGCGGCATACAAATTATTGACACAGAAAGGAGAAACGATAGCAGAGCCTCAGTATATTAAAGAAGCCTTGGAATGGGTAAAAGATTGATGCTGGCAGTGGCTGGTTCAGGCAAGACTACCTATCTGATAAGTCTGTTGAACCTCGAACAGCGTTTCTTGCTGGTCACATATACACGTAACAACTATGAGCACCTTAAAAGGTCGGTCATTAGAAAGTTTGGCTACTTCCCTGACAACATCAAGGTTTTAAAGTATTTCCAGTTCGTTTACTCATTCTGCTACAAGCCTTTCTGTGGCTTGGACAAAAAAGCAAATGGCATTTGTTTTGAATTGCCGCCAAACCATTCCAGATATAGACCTGGAACTGATGAGTTTTATCGTACAAAATCGGGGCGGCTATATCATAACCGCATTGCCCATTATTGCAGTACACAATGCGCTGACGGTATCAAAGTGAGGTTAGACAAGTATTATGATTTCTTCCTAATAGATGAAGTACAGGATTTTGCAGGGCATGATTTTAATCTGTTGATGAGTATTATGCCTGATAGGTGTGAAACGATATGTGTGGGTGATTTCTACCAGCATACTTACGACACAAGTCTGGATGGAAATGTAAGGTCCTCTCTGTATAAGAAGTATCGACCATACATAAAGGAATGGGAAAAGGTTGGGGTTAATGTTGATACATCTTCATTGGCAAGGACTCGCCGTTGTAGTATGGATGTTTGTGACTTTGTGAAAGGTCTGGGTATTGAGATTGAATCTACAGGCGAAGCAAAGGGGACAGTGTCTTTTGTGGATGAAGAGTTGGCTTGTGAAGAGATAATAAACAATCCTTCAATACCGAAATTGTTTCTTAAAGATAGTGGCAAGTTCTATTGTGCAGGGTTGAACTGGGGAGCATCGAAGGGAATGGATAGTTTTGAGGATGTATGTGTGGTTTTGAATAAGTCGTCGTTTGATTTGTACAAAAAAAGTAAGTTGAACGATCTAAATCCACAAACAAAGAACAAGTTGTATGTGGCTTGTACCAGAGCTCACAGAAATCTATATATTATGAGCTATAAGTGGTTGGAAAAGTATAGAAACCCAAACGATTAACAAATAACAACTATATAATGAAGAACATTCTTGTAACAGGTGGTGCTGGGTTTATTGGCAGCAACCTGATAAAGCGCCTGTTCGCTGACGTGAAGGGCGCAACGATTGTGAACATCGATAATATGAATGCTTATTCGATGTGTCGCTCAAGGATTATCGCTTGAAGGAACTTGATGCGATGGTTCCCGAAGGGATAAACTATAAGTTCGTGAAAGGCTCAATTGCAGACAAGACTTTGGTGGATAAGCTGTTTGAGGACTATAAGTTCGATGTGGTGGTGAATCTTGCAGCACAAGCAGGGGTTCGTTACAGCATCGAGAACCCTGAGGTGTATATTGAAAGCAATATCATTGGATTCTATAACATCTTGGAGGCGTGCCGTCACAACCCCGTGGAACATCTTGTGTACGCTTCCAGCAGCTCCGTGTACGGCGGCAACAAGAAGGTGCCGTTTGCGGTAGAGGACAGGGTGGACAACCCCGTGTCGCTCTATGCGGCCACCAAGAAGAGCAACGAGCTTTTCGCCCACTGCTACTCGAAGCTTTACAACATCCCCAGCACCGGCCTGCGCTTCTTCACCGTGTATGGCCCTGCCGGTCGTCCCGACATGGCTTACTTCGGCTTCACCAACAAGCTGCTGCGTGGCGAAACCATACAAATCTACAACTACGGCAATTGCCGCAGGGACTTCACTTATGTGGACGACATCGTGGAAGGCATCGTGCGCGTGATGGCCAAAGCCCCCGAGAAGCGCAACGGTGAGGATGGCCTACCTCTGGCACCCTACGCCGTCTATAATATCGGTGGTGGCCAGCCTGAGAACCTGCTGGATTTCGTCAACATCCTGCAAGAAGAATTAGTAAGAGCCAAGGTGCTACCACAGGATTACGACTTCGAAGCACACAAAGAGTTGGTGCCAATGCAACCGGGTGACGTTCCTGTCACCTACGCAGACAGTACTGCTCTCGAAAGAGATTTTGGCTTTACGCCTAAAATCACTTTACGAGAAGGGCTGCGTAAATTCGCTGAGTGGTATAAGGAGTATTATGGTTGATTAGCTTACGGCTTACTGCTTATGATGTATGCTACGCAGTACCGCTAATCGTATCACTAACTACCAGCACGAGAAGATTGGCTTCAATTACCGTATGAGTAATATCTGTGCCGGTATCGGTCGAGGTCAGATGACCGTGGCCAACGATCATATCGCCCACCACAAGCATGTACAGGCTCTGTATGAGGAACTGCTGAAGGATGTGCCTGGCATCAAGGTGCACGGTAATCCCGACAGCCGTTACGACTCCAACTTCTGGCTCTGCACGATGACCATAGACCCCGAAGTGCGCATCAAAGGACAGGAGAACGCCTACAAGACTATCGTGACAGGTGCCGTGGGTGGCGCCGCTGGTGTTATCCATGCTGCGGAGAGTGCCCATACAGACTGCGAGCCGAATGCTAACGTGGAAGCTTTGCGTGTTATTATGGACCAGGCACAGATTGAGGCCCGTCCGCTGTGGAAACCGATGCACAAGCAACCGGTGTATAAAAATGCCCCAGCCTACGTCAACGGCGTAAGCGAGGCATTGTTCAAGATTGGCATGTGCCTCCCTGCCGGGCCGTATGTGACAGATGATGACGTTAGGTATATCGTGGAAACGATAAAGGGGGCAATTGTTGAATAAGACCAGATGGTTTCGGCAATTATATAATCTGGCCATAAAATAGAAATAATTATTTTATGACTAAGATTATTGATGAATCTTTGTTGGACAACGACACAAGCCCTGCGCCGGATGCGGTTGCGGGGCTTTGTTGTTTGGTTGAGAATTGTCTTGCGCTGAAAAAAGTTGACACAAAAGTCAACAAAGAATGGCAAACGGAAAAGCAAAAACAAGGAATGCGAAGAAGCATTTAAGAGAAGAGACAAAAATGGAGATAGTGCATGATTACTATC
>Ga0247609_10003361_pt1 | contig 16262 bp, 13 predicted proteins | sample 172DNAGHGlowgp2_FD_193487 | JGI IMG/M metagenome (GOLD analysis project Ga0247609, IMG submission 193487) | Sheep rumen microbial communities from Palmerston North, Manawatu-Wanganui, New Zealand - 1728 DNA GHGlow gp2 | ecosystem: Host-associated > Mammals > Digestive system > Stomach > Rumen ...
CTGGGCGTTGTTCGGCTTGTTTTGCCGATTGATTTTGACGCGGCCTATGTTGTGCGTTCCTACAAGATCATTCCCGCGATTGAGGACTTTCTGAAACGTCCGATGATCGGGACTTTGACTCCCGGCGCGCTGCTTCTGCTTGTCTGGCTCGCGGGCAGCGTTGTGACGCTGATTAGGAAACTGCGCGTCAGGCGCAAGTTTGACCGCAGCCTGGGCGGAATGGACTTTGTAGACAAACCTCAGGTTCTGGAAGTCGCCGGCGAATTCGGCGGAAATTTTGCCGTACTTATTTCGCCTCAATTGCGCGACTCCTACACAAGCGGGATTCTTCATCCGGTAATTTATCTGCCGGATCTGGATCTGAGCGACGACGAGTGGCGCATGGTGTTTCGCCATGAGGTCGCGCATATCCGCTCGCGCGACAACTTGAAGAAGCTGTTTTTCCTCTTGGTGGAGACGGTGTTCTGGTGGAACCCGCTGGCGCATTTTTCCGGGGATGAGATCAGCACGCTGTTGGAACTGCGCTGTGACGCGAAGGTCACGGCGGAGATGGACGAGCGGGAACGCTGTGAGTACGCGGCGTTGCTTAAAAAGCTGATGGATTTCCATGATCCCCGCAGGATGCCCGACTCGGTATCTGCCTTGGTGGGCAAGGAAACGCAGATGAAGCAGCGCATCGCAGCCCTGCTTCAGCCGCAGGACGACCGCCGTCCCCGGTACATAGCGATTGTATTGCTGGTATTAGCATTTACGCTTTCGTTTTTTGTCGTCGTGCAACCATATAGGTTCCCGACAGGCGATCTTCTTGTTGATACAACCGATAATACCCTTTCGGTTCTAGCAGACAATGAGCTTCTGACGGGCGATTCTCAAATCGTTTTTGAAAACGGAAAGTATCAATTATATATTGACGGTAAGTATGTTGCTGTTTTATATGAAGAAGAGTTACCTGAAGTATCAGGGGACACAATACCAATCATAGGAGGAGAATAACATGAAAAAAATTGTCAGTCTGCTGATGTCCTTGGTTCTGTTTGTTTCCCTTTCTGTTCCTACCTTTGCCGACTTTGCGAACGATCCTGCACAGACGGAAATCACCTCTACCGGTAAGGATCCCGGCCCCATGCGCCCCGAGGAGACAATGTGGTACTATCGCACAACAGAAAGCGGTCTGTTCCAAAAACGTCTGTGGTCCTGCACTTACGGCTATTGGCTGACCGACTGGATCACCATCGGCTATGTTTGATCTAACCCAAAACTGAATGAGCGATCGCACCGAGGGAGATACAATAAAGTGTCTCCCTTATGTTTTGTGTAGCAGCTTTATCTATTATTACATGTTGGGAATGATGAACTGTGACAATTAGAAGTGTAGTTATTGTTATTACTATTTTTCTGCTTTTCATTGGTCTCGTTGTAAATGATAAAAACCAGCAAAAGATATTTATGGCGTTAACAGCAGTTGGGATCGTTGCTTCTCTGTTCTCGCCTGATGACAAAATAGTTATTTGGCCACAAGAAACGCCAACTATTGTGCAATCATCATCTCTGTCTCCAACAGTATTATTTACACCATCACCTACAACTCCGCTTCCAATAATTTCACCAGAACCAGTTTCTGAACCCCAGTCTCTATATGGGCGAGCATTGAAAAGAAGCATTATCGATCACGTCCACTATGAGGACTGGGAAAAAGCAAACATTATTACTGAGACTTATTATGATCGCAAGTACGCTGATGGTACGCACAAAGAGTGGTATACATCGGCAAAATACGACGACAGGATCACTGGCTATACCATTGGTCTATACTTTGCGGATGGGCTGCTGTTTTTCGCTTCCGCTTACCATGTGGGTGAAGCTGACGCTGTCACGTTTTACTTCTGGGGAGATCAAATGCTTGCCTGTCATAACCTGATCGGCGGAGAAGACAGCCTAAGCTATCCAGGAAGCGATACCTATAACTATATGCTTTCGGCTTTTGGCAACATCTACGAGAAGGCGCAGCTATATGCGCAAGATGCGAAATGAAAAATTGTAAGTCAAGTATAGTATGGTGCTATTTTAATTTGCCTCAATACAACGAAACCGACTCACTTTCTCCAGAGTCGGTTTTTTCATCTTTTTGCAGGTATTACAACAGCCTTTGAAAAGCCCCGCCAGTCCAGCGCCTGACCGCATCGGTCACAATAAGACTGGTATTCGCGATCCATGGTTTTCCCACACCGCGGACAAATCGGATATGTAAACAATTGGGGACATTCAGGATAGCTTCGCACAGCTGTAACACGCATTGGGACTCTGTATGAACGCGCCTCGGCTTCCTGTTCATCTAAGTTATGATTGTAGCACATTGCGAAGCAACGTAAATATAACGTAAAAAAGACTTTTTATTTTATTAATTATTAATGATATAAAAATTAATAGCTATAATTAGTTGACTTATTTCGTTTTTTGTGTTATTATATAAAAAGATGACTTCATAGTCACGAAGTTAGTGTTGAAGCACTTTAATTGACTGAATAAACATGTGTTATTCGATCTAAAGGAGAGATATTAATGGCGAAAACCAAGAAAACCAAAGTTGCAAGATTTTCAAACGGGACAGTTGTATTCCTAAAGAAGTATTATGAAGGTTTTCCTAAAAATCACGAACTTCAGGTTGTCGACAATGAGAAGAAAAATGTGAAGCACAAGAAACACTCAATTCTGGTTCAAGATCCAATAACAGAAATCCAATTTCGAGTTGAAACAAAATATTTGGATCAATGAAAAACATCAAGCATTTTATATGGTCATTATTTAGATCTTGGATTATACTGTCGTTTACGATTGTTTTATTACTAACACTAATCCTGTTAAGCTATAGTATTACTAGTTGTAGTCCTGAATATATTAAAAATCTATTTAATGTCTGTATTAGTTTACTATGTGGTGTTGTGGTATCGTTAGTAACTTCGGTTATTAATACGTTTAATTCTTCAATCAATGCTTCTAAACAAGTTTACGAATTAGTCTCAACTTCGTGCGAAGAATTATTAGATCTTTGGAAAACATCAAGCACTACTGATTTACCCTACAAATTATCGGAAAGATATAGTGAATTTCATATGTTGTATAGAAAATTGTGCTTTCTATCTGAGCCGATAAGCTACACAGCGGAGATTAAACTGATTTCGAAAAAATATGCACAGCTGGTAAAGCAATTAAAAGACATCCAAAACTCCAGTGAAGATGCTAAAATCAAACAAATCGAAACCTTAGCAGGAGAATTAAAAGTTGGCAATTATGTTCTTTGAACGGTTGCGGCGGTCACTATACGCATTCAGTAGTAATATAATCTATATTATTGCCTTCATCTCATCTTTTGGAGTTGAAGGCTTATTTTTTTATTTGAGATCACTACTGCCTTTGAAAAGCCACGCCAATCAAGAGCCTGGCCGCAGCGGTCACAGTAAGACTGGTATTCACGATCCATGGTCTTTTCACACCGTGGGCAAATTGGGTATGTAAACAACTGGGGACATTCAGGATAGCTTCGCACAGCTGTAACACGCATAGGGGCTCTGTGTGAACGCGCCTCGGCTTCCTGTTCGTCTGAGTCTTGGTCGTGACGCATTGCAAACAGTCCTATTTTAATTAATTAATGATAAAATTATAATTAATTTTGCAAGCTGCGTCAATGATTTCTTCTTGTAAAGCGCCATAGGCAAAAAGAGTATATGGCACTTCTTTTATGGCTATTAATTAATTAATAATAAAAATGTTGATCTTTATATGAAAATGACATATAATACTCACAAAAGCAAGCTGCCGACGGTTACCCCCTTTCTGTGGCATTAAGTCGACACAGGCGTTTATCATTAAAGAAAGAAGGAATCATACCATGAAAAAAGCACTTATTGTTGGTCTCAATAATTACCCCAGTTGCAATCTCCATTGGTGTGACAACGACGCGATTGCAATTGCGAGCCTTATGGAGGCCAACGGGGATGGCTCTCCCAACTTTGACGTAAAGCAAATCATTGATACATGCACAAAAGACAAGCTGCAGGATGCGATTCATGCATTGTTTGCCAACGACGATGATGTCGCGCTCTTGTTCTTCTCCGGACATGGCGCAGATCAGGATGGAGGTTACCTTGTCACAACCGATTTTAACGCATCCTGCTACGGTGTAAGAATGACGGACATCCTCAAATGGGCCAATGAGTCCAAATGCAAAAACAAGGTGATCATTTTGGATTGCTGCTTCGCCGGTCATATGGGCGAATCTCTCCTTGTCAACAACCATTCCCTTCTTGGCGAAGGTGTTACCATTTTGGCAGCAAGCAGATCATGGCAGTCTTCGATGGAAAACCGTGATATCAAGCATGGCGTTTTCACAGATCTTTTGATTCAGGGATTAAAAGGCGGCGCGGCTGATATTAGCGGCAATACGGAACTGCTTTGGATATATCATATAATCGTATTGCATTCTATGCCTCCTTTAAACTCGGATAATTAGTGATTATCCTGTGTTCATGATCTCGAAGATTCACATCTTCTTATTGTTTTGAATTTTCATTATAATGTGTTCTAAAGCCATCGTATATAATGTATCTAAGTCATTGGCCTTGTTTTTGCTTAATTTGCAAAATACAAACAGCATATTAACTATATTTTTATTATACAATGCTAAATAAGATCAGTCAATAACAAGTCTCATACCTTTGTTGCTCACGCCAATAGAAAAACATTTTGGAGCGATTGAATTTATTTAGTAAAAATCATTACATATAAAACAGGGACAACAGGGTGTCCCCAAAGAGAGGGGTTAAGACATAAGGAAGGGAGCGGAAATTACGAGAGAGGGTGAATGCCATGGACTAGCATGCCCCATGGATCTCCATATTAAAAGCATCCCAAATTATGTTTGAAGCTCCCAACACTGTGGGGAGAGAAAGGAAAAGATATGAGCACCAGAACCAAAAAGCTACTGTCCTTCCTGCTTGTCTTCGCTCTCGTCCTTCAGATGCTGCCCATGTCAGTCTTTGCCGAGGAAGTCCAACTGGCAGAAGGTTCACCAATTCCCATAACCTCGCATCCTGATCCCGCGGACAGCATGTTCTGTCGGGATAACAAAACGGAGTATAAAGCAGAAGACGTTCTCTGGGAGATCGAATATGAACGAACAGAGACCGAAAAGCATTTTCATTTGGCAAATGGCTCGGACATCGCCGTAGCCTATACCTATCCTGTCCATTACAGGACCGCCGACGGAAAGTATCAGGAAATAGATAACCGCCTCAAGGTCTACAACGAAGATGGCACGCTCTCCGAAGAACCCGTTATCAGCGGGCTTACGGAGAATGCTTCCGCAGCAGAACCCTTCTCAAAGGAAAACGAGAGTACAAAGCGTGAGGATTTTGACGCAGCCCTAAAAGCGCTGCCTATTGACACACGCGTATATAAGAATACTGCTGGCTTTGCCGACGTCTCTCTCGCTGTTTCTGCTGGAGCAGACAGACTCGCTACGCTCTCTTTCGGAGATTATAGTGTTTCGCTCACACCGCAGATTCCTTTCGATGGAGAGCAAGCCGCCAAATCCTACGATGCTGCCATTGGCATCGCGTCTGTCGCTGGTCAGATAAAAGAACTGGATTCTTCCATCAAGGCGGGCAGCTTTGAAGAAAAAATCCTGCCCAAAAACCTCAGCTCCGCTGTGACCTATGACGGGATCCTCAATGGAGCGGATCTGGAATATATCATCAACGAAACTTCTCTGAAAGAAAATATCATCATCAAGGAAGCCGCCGATGAGTATATTTACAGTTTCCTTCTGGAAGCCGGAAAGCTCACGCCTTACCGAACCGAGATGGGCAGCATTGAGCTGCGAGATGAAAACGATGAAGCGGTCTTCGTTATTCCTGCTGGGATCATGACCGATGCCAAGGGTGAGAGCAGCCGGGAAGTTCGGTATACGCTTGACCCCAGCGGTGAGGGAGAGTATGTCCTTACCGTAGCTGCGGACAAAGGGTGGATAAACGCACCTGATCGCGCTTTTCCCGTCACCATTGATCCTCCTGTACATATTGTGGGATTTTACAACATCGAGACCGGCACCATTATGGAGTATGCTCCCGACTCTTACAGTGGTCAGGTTCCCACCGAAAGTCTCGGCTACTATAGTCTTAACGGCGGTTCCTGCCGTATGCTTGTCCGCGTCAATAACCTCCCTGCCATCCCTGACAACAGCTACATCGTCAGGAGTGAGATTTATCTCTGTGCAATGGCCTACTCCACTATTGCCATGGATAGCTTACGCATCCAGGCTCAGGCTCTCCAGTATAACTCCCCGATCTACGGCTATTGGTGCCTGAGCCATACCTGGAACAATTGCCCGCCCCTTTGGAGCAGTGTCATAGACTATACTGACATCAGTTCCCCATATGCTTTCTACTACTGGAATGTAACTGGCGAAGCGCTCAAATGGTATAATGATCCTTCCAGCAACTATGGCATCTGTCTGAAGGCCACTAAAGAAAGCGAAATGTCCCCCTCAAACTGCGCCAATGTGGGCTTCTGCAGCAGCAATACCGAAAACGATGACGCCCGGCCATATTTCGTAGTTGAATACCGCAACTGCATCGGTCTTGAAAGCTACTACAGCTACCAGACCCACAGCATTGACCGCGCCGGTACCGGCTACGTCGGAGATTACAGCGGCCAGCTCACGCTCGTAAAGGATGACGTGACCTCTGCCAGCACCGTCAATCCCGTTGCAATCAGTCATGTCTACAACTCCGGCTATGCAAACATCGGCACATCCAGTGCTATTCATGCCATGTCCGGTCTCTACAGCAGCATGGGCGTCGGCCTTGGCTGGATGCTCAATGTCCAGCAGAGTATAACTCCTACCGACAGCGGCTACCTCATGTACATCGACGGTGACGGCACCGCCCATTATTTTCAATACTATTCCGGCTCAACCTACAAGGATGAAGATGGTCTCGGCCTGACCATTACCAAAAGCGGATACAACTATACTCTGCGGGACCGTAAAGACAACATCAGTTACTTCACCAACGGCATGCTCAGCTACATGCAGGATGCCAACGGAAACCGCATCAATATTGTTCGTGACAACGATGATGTTATTCTCTACGTCACTCGGCAAAACTCCGGCGGCAGCGTTGAAACCATTGCAAGCTTTTCCTATAACAACGCCGGTAACATTGGAACCATCACGGACAACGCCAACAATGTCACAAGTTTCTCCTATGATTCCCTTGACCAGCTCACTTCCGTGACGCATCCCGACGGCACTACTGTCACCTACACCTACGACGGGAATTGCAAGCTGCTCTCCGCAAAAGACAACGAATCCGGCTACTCCATGAACTATGAATACAATGCGAATACCGGCAAGGTGAGCAAGTTCTATGAGAAAGCCGGAAATACTGTTGGCGCGAGTGTTCAACCTGCCGGGGCGTTCAATGGCGTTCAGACTTACCGTTACTGCGGCCCGGACCGTATCCTCAACACCGATGACGACGTCGTCAGCCACAGCTTGCTGGACTACTGGGGCAGAACATTCAGCAGTTACTCCACCAACTCCGATGAGACGCTTGTCTACGGAGCGGCTGCTACCAGGTACAGTGTCAACGAGGGCACAAACGCTGCCAATAACCGCGCCCTTGCCAGCAGCGCGGCCGGTGTTCAGTCGGTCAATCTGCTGAAGCTCCCCGGCATAGAGGCCCCGAACGGTGTGGTTACGCCATGGAACTTCTCGGGCGGCGGTTCCTCTGCTGTCAGTACTGACGAAGCCCGCACGGGAGCCTGTTCCATGAAGATCACCAGAACATCCGGCAACAGCACCTCCGTTTTTGCTCAAATGGTCAGTGGTTTGGAAACGAACTCCTGGTATGTGGTTTCTGCCTATGTCAACACCGGAAACGTCTCCAGCTTCGGACAGGTTACCATCAAGGCTGAGGGTAATAGTACTTATTCCGGCAGCATCATCAACTGGGATACCAGTGGCCTGGGTGACGGTTGGGAACGGATTTACGCGGTCGGCAAGCCCAGTGCCTCTGGCGACCTGACGCTTTCCGTGCAGATTTCCGGCCTTGCAGGCTCCGTCTATCTGGACGACTTCCAGTTAGAGAAAAGTCTGTTCGGAGAAAATGGTACGCCTGGGTCGGCCAGCCTTCTCGTCAACGGCTCCATGGCGGATTCCAGTGCCTGGAGGACATGGATGCCCAACAATGTGAATGTTGTTGACGATGACAGCACTTTTGGGAAAGCTCTTCATGTTCAGGGTGACTCTTATGAGAGCATCGACGTATACCAGGACATTCCCCTAAAGCAGCCTGGCAGCCAGACCTATCTGCTCTCCGGCTGGGCCAAGGCAAATGCTGTCCCGAGATACTTGGGAAGTGGTCGTTCCTTCAGCGTCTGGGTCGAACTCTACTATGCAAGCGATGACTACGACCAGGAATTGCATGAAGTCGAATTCAGCACGGATATGAATCTGTGGCAGTACGTGGCGCTGCCCATCGTTCCCGAGCATCCCAATCTTGAAGTGGACAGCATGCGCGTATACTTCACCTTCTGCTTCCAGCCGAATGAGGCCTGGTTTACCAACCTCTCTCTCACCAAGGAGGACGCGCAGAGCTTCAAGTACAATTCCGACGGTGAGCTGATCTCCGTTACCTCCTCCGAGAACGAGGAGCAGAATTATACCTACAGCGGCGCGGATCTCATCTCCCATGCCACCGGCGGCAACGGTACCTTCGACTATGAGTATGACAACAAGCACAACGTAACGAAGGCCACGAACGACGGTCTGTCCATGTCCGTGACCTATGACGCGAAGGGCAACACCACCAGCACCGCGCTTACCGGAACCGCGTCGAACAACTGGATCGCCTCTTTGGCTTCTTATGACAGCACCGGCAACCGCCTCACGAGCCAGACGGATGCCAGAAACAAAACCACCACCTACAGCTACGACACCAACATCAGCAAGCAAACCGGTCAGCCGACCGCAGTTACCGACGCCAACAACGTGACGGTAAACTCCATCTACAATCCGTCCAACGGGCGCGCCATCGCTGTCGGGGCGCTCAACGACGTCTATCTCAGCTACACCTACACTGACGGCAGGTTGAGCGCTCTCCAGCGCAGCGGCTATATCCCCGGAAGCAGCACCGAGCAGCGGCAGACCTACAACATCGCCTACAACGGATTCGGCAACATGACGGGCGTGAGCGTGGGGACCCGGAATCTGGCCGCCTATACCTATGGCAGCGCAAACGGGCTGCTGCAGGAGATGAGCTACGGGAACGGCGCGGGCGTACGTTATGATTACGACAAGCTTGAAAGAATTTCTAATGTATATTATAATAATAGCGCTTCCCCGGCGGCGAGCTATATCTACTCCGGCAACGGCGGCCTCGGCAGGGTCACAGACAATGCAGCCGGCAAGGTCACGGACTACAGCTATGACAGCCTCAACCGCCTGACCTCGATGACGGAGAGGTACGATACTTACGGCGTACAGGTCTATCTTGCCAACTACGACAGCTCCAACCGCGTGTCGCAGACGGGCTACAAGGTGAGCCCCGCGTGGAACGGCGTATTCCGGGACAACAGGATCTACAGCTACACCTACAACAGCGCGGACGGCAGTCTGAGCACGATGGCTCTGCCGGCCAACGGTCAGTATGCCTACACCTATGACGGGCTCAAGCGGCTTACTACCCGCAGCCTGAGCCTGAACGGCAACGGCTTCCTGACGAGAGGCTACACCTATGTGCCGGGTGCCGGGACCAACAGCACGACGATGCTGGTGGGCGGCCTGACCAACAAGAAGGGCAATACCACGCTCAACAGCTATACCTACACCTATGACAATGTAGGCAACATCACGGCCATCGGCGGCACCACTCCGGCAAGCTACACCTATGACAGCCATGGACAGATGCTGACGGAGACGGTGAACGGCGTCACCTATACCTACACCTACGACACCTACGGCAACATCCGTTCGGTCAGCGACGGGACGAACACCTATGTCTACACCTACGGCGACAGCAACTGGAAGGATCTTCTGACGGCGTACTGCGGGCAGTCGATCACGTATGACCAGATAGGAAATCCCACGCACTGGTACAACGGGAACAACTTCACCTGGGTCAACGGCAGGCGTCTGGCCACGATAACCACTTCTGCCGGCAGCACGGTTGCGAGCTACACCTACGATGTGGACGGGCTGCGGCAGACGAAGACGGTGGGCGGTGTGGAGCACCGCTATGTATGGCAGGGGAACAGGCTGGTATCTGAGTACTGGGACGGAAAGGAGCTTGAATTCTTCTACGACGAGAGCGGCATGCCGTATGCGTTCTCGTATAAGTCCTCGTCGAGCGCCACGCCTGTATTCTACTACTATGTGACGAACCTGCAGGGCGACGTGGTGAAGATCCTCACCGCCAGCGGGACAGAGGTTGCGAACTACAGCTACAACGCCTGGGGCAAACTGCTCAGCTCCAGCGGCACCATGGCCAGCGTCAACCCCATCCGCTACCGCGGCTACTACTTTGACGTAGAGACGGGACTCTATTACGTATCCAGCCGTTATTATGATCCTGAGATTTGCCGGTGGATCAATGCGGATGATCGGTTTGATGAGGGTGCCGGCTTTGCTGGTTACAATTTGTTTACCTATTGTGCGAATAATCCTGTAAATCTGTTCGATCCAGAAGGCGGTTTCGTCATTTCTACGCTACTTGTTTGTGTAATTGCTGGAGCTGTTGTTGGAGGTACTGTTGGTGGGATTATAGGTAATCACTATGCAAACTCCAAAGGCTATTCCGGCTGGGATAAAACAAAATGCATCTTGACAGGAGTAGCAATTGGTGGCGTTGGAGGCGGAGCAATCGGCTATGTCGCTGCTCCATTGGTAGTAAGCGCTACAGGCGTTGCAGGAATATCAATTACATCGACAGGAGTATCAACGGTAGCAGCAGTTGGTACTTCATTTGGAAAGATTGGCACACTAGTAATTAACGATGGTCAGCAGATCATTAATTGGGGCAGAACTACTATTCACGGTATGCAAAGAATGGCTGAACGAGGCGTTACGCCAGTGATGGCTGAATACTGGGTAAAAACTGGAAAAGCATTACAGCAGGCCGGAGACAAAGTATTATATGTTACGCGACAAGGTGCGGTTGTAGTAAATAAAGCAGGACAAGTTATTACTGCATATACGAGCCAAGATTTCGATGAAAATATGCAAAGAATAGTGAATCAGCTATTCGGAAAGTAGAAAAGAATGAGCAATATAAAAGTAATAATAGACACCTGGGATCCGATAGGCCTTTTCCCATTTTGCCCCGAAGACGAATATCATTCTGAGATTTCACAAATTGAGTCTTTTCTAAGTGAGTCGAAGAAAGAAAAAGACCTTGGGGAGTATATATTTGAAGTATTTATAAAATCTTTTGGAGAAAACAGTTTTCAGCGGTCAATAACTGAATGTCGTATGATTGCCAGTAAGATTATTGAAAACGGAATATGAAAAATCCAGGTTACCGCAAGCATCGCCTTTTGGGGACAAAAGGCTGATTGTTGGGATAATCCCAAGCCCTTAAGGTTTCAGGAATGATCCTGCCTTATGCCGTGTGTCGCGGAATCACAACGACACACGGCAAAACCTGTATTTCAGGAAAATTCCATAAGATATCAAAACAGGTAGACAAGCAAAGCCAAAATTCACCGAGCCTGCCATTTCAAAATGCGGTGGACTCGGTGAATACTAATTAATCTTAACTCTTGGCTGTCCGAAGAAATTTTTCGTGTCAACGAATCGCTTCTTGGTACCATCCTGCCGGTCAAAGCAGAAAAATAATATTCAGAAAGTAAAGCTTATATTTTATTAATCATTATAATTTACTTTGTTTTATAATTTAATATATATTTTACAAGGGAGTTGAAAAACCTTTGAATACTCAGGAGTATATATCTTTACGAGAAGAACTTGTCGCTCGCATTCAACTGGTTAATACGCAAGAGAATACTGCGCTGGCCACTTCAATGGGTTTTTGGGCAGCAAACTTTGCATTTTACGCAGTAGTGATGACAGCAAAGCCTGCTGACGTAAACATCGCTGCCATAAGTCTATTCCAGTTAACCCTGCTATTTATACCAATTTTACTTATGATTCCAATTGCTTATAAGAGCGGAGAGAATTTACATCAAATAGCTTGTATTGCCACATATCTTGAGGTGTTTTACGAAAATTCTTCTATTAGCAAATCTTTGGGAGCAAACAGCGTGTATTTTTGGGAAAATGCAAATAATGAGACATATAAAATTAGGAAAATACCCAAAAATAATGTTTTTTTGTTCTTTATAAACAACTGCTATGCTATTATATCATTTGTATCAACGATTTTGCTTGTTATTGAAACTTTATTTCTGCTGATAAACTACGATAAACTCTCATTAAAAAATTATTTTAAAATTACATTGTTTGCGTTGATGATTTTAATAATAATTGCAATAGCTCTCACTATAGTAATATTTAATCAATCATCTGTAAAAAAGAATATGATTGACGTTAAAGAGCGGAGCTTCAAAACGTACACTGATCTCGCGAAGAGTATGGGTATTATTTCAAATTAATATGTGGTAATAAGTATTATATATACTCAAGAGGATTAAAAACATGGATCAAAAAGTAAAAGCTTGTGTTATTGTTCTTTCCAGTACCATATGCGTTGCCGCTTTGATTGTCTTTTTTGTCGCTATTATAAACAAAACGAGACTGGACAAATATCCAGAGAGTGACCAAATTAAAACTGTACAGAATAGCTATATTTTTCTTAAATCATGCAGTAAATGTGATACGTGGTTTTATCTGTCGGTTTTATGGCGTATAGTTGAATATCTTGGCGTCATTCTTCCCTTTGAATTAAATGCAGCTATTCTTTACCTTGAATGCTTCTCAAACACAGCAAAACAGAGCGCGATAATTGTTTTTTCTGTATTATCGATGTCACTTATTATTATGCTATACACTATCCACCCCAATGAGCAAGCTAAAGGGTATCGAAGTGCTTATGTTTACTTAGATAACGCGATCAATTTATATGTGACTACAGAAGAGCGCAAGGAACAAACACTAATTGACGCTTTGAATGTTGGGGAGTCCTTTATTAGTGATGGGTATGACAATGTGCCTACATATAATAAGTCGGAAGAATCATCATAAATCCTGAAGCGGTCTCAAATAATATGCTTTACAAATAGTTCTGGAAATAATAGAGCTGGTTTCACTTTGCGCTAACAGAGCTTCGCGAAAATAGCCGAAAGAGTATCATCCGTTTCCAGCAAGAATGTAGGAGTCTCACAATTTCGTAATAGCTAATTGCCGGATGCTGTTGTCATTATCCATTATCAATCCCTAACTCAATATGATAAGCAAAAGGCGACAGCAATGTATGCAATAGTACATTGCTGTCGCCTTTTTACGATATTGCCTCTGATAGAATCCTCAGTTTTATTACTGCCGTGCGATGCTTTGCTTTCCAACGCTGTACAGCGCTTCCCCTGATATCTGTTGTTCCCGAAAAGTAGATAATTCGCCTGTATGGGGTATAATCAGGCAAAGAAGTTTGAAACATCTGAACGGTGGACTCTATCTGCTGAATTGCTTTTTCTAAATCTGATCCTTTTAACTCGATGTAATAGGCCCTTTTTGCATCATCGTTTAATAGCAGATAATCACAGCGGGCCGTCTCTGAATTCTTTGAAATAACTTCACCGTCGATCTTAAACTGACGTATAGAGTGTCGGGAATCATTGCGGCCAATATGCTTACAGCCGTTCTCGCTTGAGACGAACTCCGCATATGTTCCAGCTCTATGAGGAGTATAGTCATTGATGTCCATCGGCAGCCTCCCGGTACAGGAGTTCAAGCAATGTTTCGCTCTTGCCGTTAATTTCTCTAGAGGCTCCGTCAATCAGCTCGTTTTTGATCAGGCTGATATTATCCTCCACATCCATAGCCGGATTCATTTCGCCATCGTGGATAAAGTAAGCGGCTGCCTTATCTGCCGGAAGCCAATAGCCTTTATCAACTTGCTCCTTTGCCGTTTCTGATGCGAACGAACCTGCCTGCGACGCCAGGAGAAGATAATTGAAAGTACCCAACAAATATGGGCTGTGTGTAGTAACAAGGACCTGATTTTTGCATGCCGCAAACAGGGAAAGAAGCTCTCCGATGCTCTGCTGAGAATCCGGGAAAAGGTGAGATTCTGGCTCCTCAATAATCAGGAAGACTCTTTTGTTTTCAAACAGATAGTAGAACAGCAAATTGATGACCCAGACGATCTCCTGCTGGCCGGAAGAGGAAAAGTTGATTTTTATATATTTTCTCGAATCCAGATAGACTCTCTCTTCTCCTTCAACATAGCGATAATAGCCGCGCAGGATTTTCTCTGACCGTGCAATTAACCGGTTGATTGCCGCCTTGTTCGGCTTTATTTTTTTCAACTGATCCGGCTGGTCCACGGCCGCCTTCATTAAGCCTTTAATCCCATCTGAAAAAAGTGGTTTCAATTTAAGAATCAGTTCAATGTACTGTTTCGTAATAAAGTCAATATTGCGCAGCTGACTTCCTTCCAGCGAGGTAAAAATATAGTTCAACTGTGTGCTCAACAAGGTAATCAGATTCCGGCCGGCGGGAATAAAAACGGTTTCATAAGGATCATCAAATAGTTTGCACAGGTGCTTTTCTTCCGTCTGCAATTGAGCAGGCATCATATTTAAGAAGCTGCGATTGTCCAATTCGGAGATATAATCCAAAATATCCTGGCTAAATGCGAAACGAACAAAATTCCGGTCATCATAGCCAGACTCAAGATATACTTTGATGTTCGCGCGATCAGAATAGCGATACTCTAGCTGCATGTCCTCAGGCATGATCCATGAAGTTCCGAAAAGCTCCAGGAACTTATTGCGCAGGCGCTGCTGGATCGCATAGTTCCATGTTGCGGTGTTGGAGTCTGTAATGATTTTGGGGCTTCCTTGCTTTAAGAGTTTTAAAATGTCTGTCTTAATCGTCCGAAAGAAAAAGATAGCCTTTGCGACTGTACTTTTCCCAGAAGATTGGGGGCCCGTAAAAATTGTGAATTGATCTATCTTGCATTGGCAATCCTTAATCGGGCCAAAATTATGAATTGAAAGACTATGACTCAACGTGCTCGACCAACTTTCTGATAAGTGTGCATGCTTATTATAGTCAATTTCTTCTGCAAAAGCAACACAATTTGGATGCTCCGTGGTATTGGTTTAGTTTGTACTATGCTTGACCTGCAGATAAAAACATTATATAATTAAAGTATAATCATTATTTCTGCGTGAATAGAGGTGCAACAAATGCCAACATGGACAAAAAGCCGCCTTGAACACCATATTAAAACTCATACTGAGCGGTCAGCAGATGACATTGCAGCAGTTGATACCCTCAGATCTTTTCTCCGGTCACAGGGCAGAATTTTCACCGACTTTAGCTCCAACGATAAATGGCCAAATATCGATGGACGATTTGAGTTTGTTCCTGATCCATCTAAATCCCGTAATCCGAAGCAGAATTTTTTCGTACAAATAAAGGGAACCCACAGTTCTGATCCAAAAGATGCTTCTTTCAAATATTCTCTCAAAAGCCTGGCGTTTCCAGCATGGATCCTTGGTGAAGTGTCAGCTGATCCGGGCATTTTGTTTGTTGTTGTCAATGGCGATACTCGCGGCTCAGAGCGAATTTTCTGGAAATATATGTCCCCTGACTTCCTTGGCGGCATAGACGCCAATCAAGAGAGTTGTACCATTTCGTTCTCAGATGAAGAAGAGCTGTTTGATACGGATGAAAGCATTGATGCTTTTTGCTCCAAACTCAGCAAGATTGCGGACAAGCATTCTTTTATGAGACAGCTCGACAAGAGAGAGTTCAGCCAAAAGGATATTTTCCGAATCATTGCGTCTTGCGACAGAGACATCTGTGAGCATATCGACCGACTGGATATCTACAATGAAACGCGCGATGAAGTCTCTCAACGGATATTGACGAGGCTTGAGGATTTTTGCAGAGCAGCGCTTTATCTTAATGCTATTGAAAAAGGAAACTATGACAGCGTTAATCTCCGGTTAGCATGGGAATACGCATTAATGAGCAAAGAAACGAAATATCTGAGTTCATTTCTTTTTGCCCTCAAATA
>Ga0247609_10003362_pt1 | contig 16262 bp, 9 predicted proteins | sample 172DNAGHGlowgp2_FD_193487 | JGI IMG/M metagenome (GOLD analysis project Ga0247609, IMG submission 193487) | Sheep rumen microbial communities from Palmerston North, Manawatu-Wanganui, New Zealand - 1728 DNA GHGlow gp2 | ecosystem: Host-associated > Mammals > Digestive system > Stomach > Rumen ...
TGAAGTTTGGATACCTCCGTCAGTTTTCTCAGGGTGCCATCAGGTTTTGTGGCATCCCATCGGAGTTCACCTTTGAAACCAATCTCATGCATGATGCGCTCAGCCACTTCCTTGATGGAGATTTCCTTACCTGTACCCACATTGATGTGACAGTTGCGAATTTCCTTTATTCCATCACGATTGACAATGAAGTCACTCTTTTCAACAACATCCTTGAAATCAACATTAAGGAGACAATACACCGATGCATCTGCCATCTCTTCACTCCATAGGAACTCACGCAAGGGTGCCCCTGTTCCCCACAAGGTAACCGCTTCGGGTGTGATGCCGTAATGGCGCAACACTTGCAGAATGGTCATTTCATCGCTCATACCTGTTGCCATAATGGTTTGAGTGGCTTGTGTGTGTGCATCTTCCTGAGTTCCCTGCCCATCCATCATCTTGGGCACTTTCATGGAAACAGGACGAATGCCGAGATCTTTGCGCACCGCTTCCCAATTACCCTCATTGAGGCACTTTGACAAATGAATCTTACGAATCATGGCTGGGAGTACATGAGAGTTTTCGAGGTGGAAATTGTCATTAGGACCATAGAGGTTGGTCGGCATGACTGCAATATAGTTGGTGCCATATTGCAGATTGAATGACTCACACATTTTCAAACCTGCAATCTTAGCGATAGCATAAGGCTCGTTGGTGTATTCGAGTAGCGATGTAAGCAGACAATCTTCCGGCATTGGCTGTGGAGCTTCACCAGGATAGATGCATGTAGAACCGAGGAAGAGGAGTTTCTTGACACCATGCTTCCACGCTTCTCCTATCACATTTTGCTGAATCTGCAAATTCTGATAGATAAAGTCTGCACGATATTGCAGGTTCGCCATGATACCACCAACATGAGCAGCTGCAAGCACAACCGCATCAGGACGTTCTTCATCAAAAAACTCCTTGACTGCTACAGCATCAAGCAAATCCAGCTCGGAGTGAGATTTACCCACCAAATTGTTGTAGCCACGAGATTTAAGGTTGTTCCAAATAGCAGACCCAACCAAACCATGATGTCCGGCTACAAATATCTTTGAATGTTTGTCTAACATAAAAAATAAAAGTGAACACTTATTTTACAAGTCCTTTCTCCAGATACTCAGCCAAGTTGGTGCGCATCACTGATGCCACATGGTCTGCTGCCACTTTCTCCATATCGTGCTTCACCATGATGGAGACAAGCTGCTCGAATGAAGTGCTTTGAGGATTCCACCCCAATTTCTCTTTTGCCTTTGTGGGGTCACCCCATAGATTAACAACGTCTGTTGGACGATAGAAGTCAGGACTGACTTCCACAAGAGTCTTGCCAATCAAATTCTCGGGACCTGCGATGCAGACACCCTTTTCATCCATTCCCTCACCCTCAAACTTCAATTCGATACCAGCAGCCTTGAACGCATAATAGGCAAACTCACGCACAGAATGCTGCACACCTGTTGCAATGACGAAATCTTCCGGTTTATTCTGTTGAAGAATCAACCACATGCACTCCACATAGTCCTTGGCGTAACCCCAATCACGAAGAGATGAGAGATTTCCAAGATACAACTTATCCTGTTTGCCCTGTGCAATACGTGCGGCTGCTAGCGTGATTTTGCGTGTAACAAAAGTTTCACCGCGACGTTCACTTTCATGATTAAAAAGAATGCCAGAACAGCAATACATATTGTAAGCCTCGCGGTACTCTTTCACAATCCAAAAGCCATAGAGTTTTGCCACGGCATATGGAGAATATGGATGGAAAGGTGTCTTCTCATTCTGAGGAACCTCCTCCACCTTGCCATACAGTTCGGAAGTGGATGCCTGATAGATGCGACACTGATCTGCCAGACCACACAAACGAACGGCTTCCAAAACACGGAGAACACCCACAGCATCAACATCTGCGGTGAATTCCGGAGAGTCAAAACTGACCTGAACATGTGACTGGGCTGCGAGGTTGTAAATCTCAGTAGGTTTCACAGCACTGACCACTTGGAGAATTGACATTGAGTCTCCCAAATCGGCATAGTGAAGGTGAAAATTGGGAGTGCCTTCCAAATGGGCAATACGCTCACGGTAATCGACAGAAGAACGACGGATTGTACCATGAACTTCATATCCTTTCGCCAGTAAAAACTCAGACAGGTATGAGCCGTCTTGTCCAGTGACACCTGTAATTAATGCAACTTTTCTATCCATATATTATATATTCACTTCGCTTAATGTCACAAGTTTGTTAACTATAGCATAAATGGTCAGACCTGCAGCAGAGTGGATTTGCAACTTCCGTGCAATGTTGCGACGATGGGTGGTGACAGTGTTGACTGACAAACAAAGTGTATCAGCAATTTCCTTGTTCGACAAGCCCTTGGCCACACACACCACAATTTCCTTCTCGCGTTCAGAGAGCTGTTCTTCATTCGAAACAAGCATTGCATCCGATTCTTCCTCCGTTCTAACTTGGCGAGTCTTTGCCTGATGTTCCAAACGACGTACCGCTGGCACAAAAATGTTGTCTTCAACCAAACAGTGAATGCTCAAATCCTCTTCGGCTTGATAGATGGAGATAATGACAGCATTCAACTTCTCATTAATTTCTGTTTGGGGATAATACTGCATGAAGAGTTTCTTCAGCTCTTTCAATTTACTCTCTATTGCTTCGTGATGGCGCGACAGTAACTGACTATTCTCAATAGAGACAAATTCCCCATCAATCAACTTCTGTACATAGGCGTAAACGGTTGTTTCTTCATACTCCATATGCTTGCGCACCTCCTCCACATATTCATCAAAGAATTTCAGCACCAAAAATGCTATCTCATTTTGCACAGAACAATCAATGGCATTAAGCAAATGGAAACGAATGTTGGGAAACAAAAAACTCAAAAAGAAGGCATGAGTTCTTTTCAAATAGTCAAGCAAAGATGCCACACTGACGTGTTCCACACGTTGCGGGCGGTTCTCAGCCCCATCTTTGACATAGTTGATGACAGTCAAAAAAGTGTCAGCATTCACTCCACACTGATGGCACACATCTGTGATGGTTTTCTCTCCAAAACCCAAAGAAATGCCAAAACGACTCATGATTTGTAGCAATCGATAGTCGTTGGCTATCACATAACTCAGTTTGTCTGTCAATTTGTACTGACCAGCCATATATTTTCCCTCGATTGAAATCATAATTCTGACAGTTTACGTGAGAACGTACCATCCAGAATTACACAAACCTTTTCAAATTGTCGTACAAAGGTAAGGAAAAAAAACGAATGGCGTAGACACTTTTCACAAGAAAAATAATGAATTACTAACAATTGAGTATTGTTTGTTGTCTGAAAAGGTCGTAACTTTGCAAACCAATTGCAAAAGTATTTTTGTACCTTTGCACTCAAAAATAGGACATTCAATGAGATTATCAGAGTTGAAAACAGGACAGACTGCTGTCATTGTGCGCGTGATGGGACATGGTGGTTTCCGTAAACGCATTGTGGAAATGGGCTTCATTAAAGGTAAGAGCGTAGAGGTATTGCTCAATGCCCCTTTGCATGACCCCGTCAAATACAAGGTCATGGATTATGAAGTCAGCCTACGTCGTGCCGAAGCAGAACTGGTGGAGGTGGTGAGTGAAGAAGAAGCAAAGGAATGGGAGTCACTTCACCCGAACCAGAAAGGAATTCCTGCTGAAGAACATGAGGATGTCATGCATCGTTTGGCAAAAGCGAAGGAACACGAACTGAATGTAGTGTTTGTCGGAAATCCCAATAGCGGCAAAACCTCTCTTTTCAACATCGCAAGTGGAGCGCATGAACGTGTCGGCAACTATTCGGGTGTGACTGTAGATGCCAAAGTCGGTCATTTTGATTTCGAAAGTTATCATTTCAACCTTGTCGATTTGCCTGGCACCTACTCTCTGTCTGCCTACACCCCTGAAGAGCTCTATGTGCGTAAATACATCATCGAACAACATCCCGACATCATCATCAACGTGATTGATGCCAGTAATTTGGAGCGAAACCTCTACCTCACCACACAACTCATTGACATGGATGTGCCTATAATTATAGCGCTCAACATGTATGATGAACTGCGTGAGAGTGGCAACGTTCTTGACATACAGCAACTCGGAATATTGCTCGGTGCGCCCATTGTACCAACAGTGGGGAAAACGGGTGAAGGTGTGCATGAACTATTTCATCAAATCATAGAAATAGCAGAGGGCAAGCAAAAGACTGCCAGACACATACATGTCAATCATGGAGTTTTACTCGAAGAGAAGATTGAACGTATTGAGACTTTTATCCGCAAGAATCCAGAGCCTCATCATAACTATTCAGCACGTTTTCTCTCCATCAAACTATTGGAGAATGACCGACAGGTGGAAGGCATAGTCAAGAAGTTGGATAATGCCAAAGAAATCCTCGACGAAAGAGAATTGTGTCAAAAGGAGATTCTGGAAGAAATACAAGAAGACAGCGAGTCTGCCATCACTGATGCGAAGTACGGTTTCGTGCAGGGGGCAATGAAAGAGACTTTCAAAAAGGTGCAGCGATACAAACGATTGATGACCAAACGCATTGATGCCGTCGTCACCCATCAGATATGGGGCTACCCTATTTTCTTGGCGCTGATGTACTTCATGTTCTTCTGCACCTTTAACATCGGACAGTACCCAATGGATTGGATTGACGCTGCCGTGGGATGGCTCGGTGAAATGGTTGGTGCGTGGATGACAGACGGGGCGCTGAAAGACCTCATCATTGATGGCATTATCAGCGGCGTAGGTGGGGTAATCGTATTTTTACCCAACATCATGATTCTTTATGCGTTTATCTCATGGATGGAAGACAGCGGGTATATGGCTCGTGCTGCTTTCATTATGGATAAAATCATGCACCGCATGGGATTGCACGGCAAATCATTCATCCCCATGATCATGGGCTTTGGATGTAATATTCCTGCCATCATGGCGACACGCACCATCGAAGACCGCAAGTCACGACTTATTACCATGCTCATCATCCCGCTCATATCATGTTCAGCACGGCTACCCGTGTACATCATCATTATTTCAGCCTTCTTTCCACATCATGCGGCATTCACACTCTTCTGTATGTATCTGATTGGCATCGTGTTCAGCGTTTTCATGGCAAAGGTGTTCAGCCGTTTTGTCATCAAAGGCGAGAGCAGCCCATTCGTTATGGAATTGCCTCCATACCGTATGCCTTCCATGAAGAGCGTAAGTCGTCACACTTGGGAAAAAGGCAAACAATATTTGAAGAAGATGGGTACAACCATTTTGGTAGCGAGCATTGCCGTATGGGCTCTCAGCTATTTCCCTCACCACGAGGAATTGAGCGAAGACATGCAGATGGAAGCAAGCTATATCGGACAGATTGGCAAGTTCATTGAACCTGTTATACAATCCTGCGGTTTGCAATGGAAGGAAGGTGTGGCACTCATTGCTGGTATCGGTGCCAAAGAAATTGTCGCCAGCACAATGTCCGTGCTCTATCATGGCAACATCGCAACAAGTGGAATGACCACTCTCTCAGCCTTCTGCTTCATGATTTTTGTGCTGCTCTATTTCCCATGCATTCCAACCTGCATAGGCATCAAACATGAGTCAGGAAAATGGAAATGGGCTTGTTTCACGGCTCTCTACACCACTCTCTCGGCTTGGATTATTTCCACTATTGTCTATCAAATAGGAATCTTATGTGGGTAACTGAGTTAGGAGTTAGGAATTAGGAATTGTCAATTGTCAACTATCAACAATGGATCTCCAAAATATTATAGTATATCTTATTCTTGCATGTACAGCGGTGGTCATTATACTCCACATCTATCGACAGATGAGAGGAAAAAACCGAGGGTGTAACTGCGGTTCATGTCCGATGCACGATGGCGAGTGCCACTGCCATGATACTCAAAAATAAGTATAGACCATTCCCCTCATCGTTTCTTTATTTCGTTTTATAGAAACTCCTGCACGTAGCGCTTAACTTCCCTTTCAACTCCCATTTTAACTTCATTTTTATCTTCCGAAAATTGAGTAATAGAAGTCTGTTTGCAACTTTTTCAAGGGAAAGTTTGGTGGGTTGGATAATTTGTCGTACTTTTGCATGATTTTTAAGCGACTCAATATTAAAAACAAAGAATATTATGGCAAAGAACAAACAACAAACGACTGATGAGCCAATCGCACTTGACGTACAATTGAGTAAAGGTGAGGCTTTCATCGAGAAAAATTGGAAGAAGATTGCTATTGTGCTTGGTGCTGTCATCGTGATTGTGGCAGGCATTTATGCCTACAAGCACTATATGGCAGGCAAGGAACTGGAGGCACAAAAGGCTATTGTCGGAGCACAGACTGCTTTTGCTCAACAGCAGTATGACCAAGCGCTGAAAGGTGAGGGCAACGTGAAAGGCTTTCTGAAAATCATCGACGAATTCAGCGGTACAGAAACAGCCAACTTGGCAAAACTCTATGCAGGTTTGGCTTATGCAAAAACTGACAAGGTGGATGAAGCCATCAAGATGTTGGAGGACTTCTCCGCTCAGGATGACGACATGGTTTCTCCTTCAGCCATTGCAGCTCTCGGTAACCTCTACGTGAAGAAAGGCGACAACGAGAAGGGCATTAAAACACTCATCAAGGCAGCTGAGGAAGCAGACAATGACGCAATAAGTCCTGTGTTCCTCCTTCAAGCAGGTGAGGTTTATGAGTCACTCGGACAGAACGACAAAGCCGTAGAGCTCTACAACAAGATCAAGAAACAGTACTTCCGTAGTCCTCTCTCTCAAGAGATTGACATGTATATCGAAAGAGCAACCAAATAAATTCAAGAGAAACAAGAACTATAAATAGTGAAAAACTAAAAACTAAAAGTCAAAGTTACCACAGCCTTCTGTAAGCCTCGTAATCTTCACTTTTAGTTTTTAGTTTTTCACTTTTTAAGTTAAGGAGTTAGGAGTTAGGAACTGTCAACTTTCAACTGTCAACCTTACTCAACTTTCTGAAGTTATCGCTGCGCTCGAAGTAATCGAAGTTAAAGGAGTTAACGACGATACCTGACAGAGAGAAAACCATCAGCATGACAAACGCCGACAACTTCGAGCAAAGCGCTCACTTCGATAACTTCATTAACTTCAAATAAATAGAACTCACGAAACTTAGATCAACTTTACACAATATGGCTACAAAGAATCACAACCTTTCCGACTATGACATCAATTCCGTACCGAACGCCACAGGAATGAAAGTAGGTATTGTCGTTTCAGAATGGAATGAGAATATCACTGCATCTTTGCTGGAAGGCGCCAAGCAGACACTGATGAAAAACGGAGTCTTTCCAGAGGACATCACAGTTATGACTGTACCTGGTAGTTTCGAACTGGTGTATGGTGCTTCGCAAATGGTGAAGACTGGCGTAGATGCCGTCATTGCCATCGGATGTGTCATTCGTGGTGAAACACCTCACGACCGCTACATCTGTCAGGGTGTCACCTACGGCTTGGCTCGGCTGAATGCGGTGCAGGATGTACCTGTCATCTACGGACTCATCACCACCCTCGACATGCAGCAGGCTGAAGAACGTGCGGGTGGCAACATGGGCAACAAAGGCGATGAATGCGCTGTGACTGCCATCAAGATGGTGGATTTCAAGAGAAAGGTTGAAAAGGCTTGAGAAAATATTAGTGAATGTTGTAGGTACAATGGTTGCCATCTATGCAGCCGTTGTCCTATTGTTCAGTTTGCCCTTCATGCAGCATGCCTTGGCAAACTGGACTGCTAATTTGCTGACAGAGCAACTAGGTGCGAAGGTGGAAATCGGAAGTGCCAATCTTGGTTTTCTCAATCGCGTAATCCTGAATGATTTGACACTCTATGAACCGAACGGAAAAAAGATGGCAAGCGTTGCACGTGCTTCTGCCAGCATTGATTTATTGGCTCTGCTATCAAATCGGATTGACATCAGCACAGCACAGCTGTTTGGTGTAAAAGCAACGCTCTACAAGGAAACGCCAAACAATTCGCCCAATTACCAATTCATCATCGATGCTTTTAAGAAAGAGGAGAAGGAAGAGCCCACCTCATTGGATTTGCATATCGGCTCCCTCATTATGCGTCACACAGACGTGACTTACGACGTGAAGTCGGAAGCGTTGCAGAAAGGGACTCTTGACCCCAATCACCTCAACTTACACGACTTTGGAATGAACATGGTGTTGCGATGTCTAACGGACGACTCGTTGAACGTGAATGTGCGTCGGTTACAAGGACAAGAACGCAATTCTGGCCTTACCATTCATGACTCCAATCTGAAAGTCGCAGCCAATAAACAATATGCCACACTCTCCGATTTGAGTGTGTCCATGCCTCATTCACAGATTAACTTAGATTCGCTCCAAGTAACCTATGGAGAATGGGAGACGAACAAATCTTTTCATTTCCACACTACAACGCTCAATGGTTACATATCACCTTCTGACCTTGCCCCACTCTACGAAAAACTCTCAACCATCAACTGTCAATTGCCAACTGTCAACTTTCAATTGTCAGCTACAGGTAATGAAAAGGAGATACTTGTGAAAGAGTGCAACATCAGCTCCGAGCATGAAGACTTGATGCTTCATGCCACGGCTCGCATCACTCATCCCCTTAACAAACAACAACGCAACATTTCTGCAGACATCAGCACGCTGCGCATCGGCAGTGATGATATGTTGGCGTTGGCAGACGCTTTTGCTCCTGACCATCATAAAGAGAGCCTTTTCAATGCTTTGCAGGAAATCACATACGATGGACAGGTGAATTACACTGCCAATGGAGAATGGATTTCACGGGGCAATCTATCGACGGGCATTGGACATGCCACCTATGATATCGTGTACGACCAAGAGCACTTTTTGACAGGTACCATCAGTGGTGACAGCATCAACATTGGCAAACTGCAAGAGGATGAACGGTTTGGCACTGCTTCATTCAACCTCGACCTTGCCATGAATTTGGACAATACACATCCATTCCCTATCGGCAAAGCATCTGGCACAATTCACAATATCAACTATAACGGCTACAATTATCAAAACATCAACTTGGACGCAAAAAGCACCGCCACAGAAATTTCCGGCACTGCAAACATCCATGATGAGAATGTGAAAGCCAATGCGGATTTTGCATACATAGATAGCCCGACAAAAGGAATAGATTTGAATGTGATACTTGAAGATTGTAGACCTAACAATTTGAATATCACAAACGAACACATAGGAGAAAGCATTTCGCTGAATGGCACCATTCATATGCAGGGGACTGACTTCAAACATCTGTATGGCAATGCCCAATTGGAAGACATCAACCTCACGACACCCACTGACCAATTCCATCTTGACGGCATCATGCTCGAAGCGGAGCAATTGGATAACGGAGAGAGCAAATATGTTGTGACGAGCGATGTGGTGTCAGGCAATATTCAGGGAGAAACCACGCTGATGGACATTGCCCAAAGTTTCATCAACCAGATGTCACGCCATCTTCCCATCATCTTCAAACCGCAGACGGAAAATCACATCTCCTCCTCAGCCCATTTCACTTATGATTTGACAGTAACGGATGCGCCTGTCCTGCACCATTTCATCGATGCTGATTACAGTCTTGGCACCCCAATCCGCATCTTCGGCAATCTGGATGCCTCTGAAGACAAGATGTCGTTCCAGTTAGATGTGCCCAACTTCATCTACAACGAAACGCCCTACAACGATATTGCTGTGGCTTGCAATTCCTCCTATGACAACATGAACGTGCATGCCATCGCCTCCACCTTCAAGGAAAGTGACGACGATGAGATTCCATCCACATCAACCAAGTTCGATGTGATGGCAGACATACACGACAATCGCATCATTAGTGACCTTTACGTGAACACGACAGGAAGCAATGACATTATGCTCCAACTCCTGCCCATCATCCAACTCAGCGACTCGTTGGGCACCATGAAGACAGACATTGCTTTAAGGAAATCAACGGCAGTCATCAACGATACGGCATGGACTGTTTCGCCTGCTAACATCTCCTTCTACAAAAAGAACATCGAATGCCACAATGTTCGCTTTTCCAACAACAACACCAACAGTTTCCTCGCCATTGACGGCAAGGCTTCCGACCTGCCCACCGATTCGTTGGTGGCAACACTGAATAACCTCGAAATACAGTACATCATGTCGCTGGTCAATTGGAATGTGGTGCGCTTTGCCGGCAAAGCATCAGGGCGTACTGTGGTGAACAATGTGTTGGGAGGAGGTGTGCCCGATGTGAGGGCGAATTTGCAAGTCGAAAACCTTTCCATTCAGGAGGGACCTTTAGGCAATGCAAACATCAGTGCCCATTGGGACAAAGAGGTGGAAGGCATCGTGATAGATGGGCGAATGGTTGACCTCTACCAAGTGCCCGAAGGACTGACAGGGCGAACACGTAACGTCACAGGAGTCACAACCGTCAATGGTTGGCTTTCACCAGCCAAAAACAACATGCGGCTTGATGTCAACACACACAACACCAATGCTTCGTTCATCCACGGCTTCTTGGGAGGCGTGTTCAAAGAGGTGTCTGGATATGTGACAGGTCCCGTCAGCATCATCGGTCCCTTCAACAATGTCAACATCATCGCTGATGCGAGCCCCACGATGAACTTGCGGCTTCGTGCCACCAATGTGCCCTACCACATCGAAGGTGACACCATCCATATACGCCCCTACCTGTTCGATTTCCCCAACATCAGCATCTACGATCGTTTCGGGCATCGTTCAGTTCTCAACGGGCAAGTCACCCATCGCAATATGAAGAACTTCGCCTACCACTTCCAGACAGAACTCCACGAACTGCTGGCATACGACGAGAAGGAGTTCAATAGCGACAAGTTCCTCGCCACCGTCTTCGCCGACGGCGACCTGACCATCGATGGCAGCGATGGACACCCACTCTATGTGAACGCCAACGTCACACCAACCCGAGGTTCAGTTTTCGCCTATGATGCTGCCACACCTGATGCCATCACGGGCAACTCTTTCATCGAGTTCCGTGACCGCGATTCCATCATGACACTCAACCCTGACGCGCTTCGTCCACGCATCAGCAGCGAATCAAAAGACTCGCTTGCCATCGTCAAGGAAGCAAAACGAAACTACAATAGCGACATCTTCATCAATTTCGACATCAATCTCACTCCTGCCTGTGAGGTGAAGCTGCGAATGGACAACATCGAGGATGGGTATATGCGCACCTTCGGCAATGCCCATCTCAAAGCGAATTGGTACAACAAAGGTTCCTTCCAGATGTTTGGCAACTACAACATCTCCTCAGGTTCCTATCGTCTCTATCTGCAAGACATCATCTTCCGCGACTTGGCTCTCCAGCCTGGCTCTCTGGTCGAGTTTAACGGCAATCCTTTCGATGCCAACATCCACCTCATTTGCCACCACACCATCAATTCCGTGCCTCTCAGCGACCTCACCTCCACCACCGCCTTCTCGCAAAACAACAAGGTGAAGGTCATCTGCATCCTCGACATCACGGGAAAACTCGGTAACATGGACTTCAAGTTCAACATGGATTTGCCGAACGTGAACGAAGAAACACGCCAACTCGTGCGTTCCATGATCAATTCCGAAGAGGAAATGAACACACAGATGATCTATCTGCTCGGTTTGGGACGATTCTATCCAAACGAATATGCCCGTGCCAACGGAAACAACAACTCTGGTCAAGCGATGAACTCCCTACTCTCCTCCACCCTCAGTGGACAAATCAACCAGATGCTCAGCAACATGATAGGTCGTGACAGCAACTGGAACTTTGGTTCCTCACTCACAACCGGTGAGAAAGGATGGAACGACCTCGACGTGGAAGGTATCCTCGAAGGACGTCTGCTTGACGAACGCTTGCTCATCAATGGTGCCTTTGGCTATCGTGACAACGCCATGACCAACCGTTCCAGCTTTATAGGTGATTTTGAAGTGAAATGGAGAATGGACAAGAAAGGCAATCTTTACGTGAAAGCCTACAACCAAACCAACGACCGCTATTTCACCAAAGCCACCCTCAACACACAAGGCATCGGACTCTCATGGCGACACGACTTCGAAAGCATTCGTAAAAGAATGAGGCAGAAAGAAGAAAAAGGAAAGAAAACTAAGAAAAAAGAATAGAGACTATACATATAATACTATTTACTAACATCTAAAATCAAACAACATGAAGAAAATGTTTTTGGGAGCACTCACACTGCTCCTTGCAGCAACATCCTGCAACAAAACGTCCAATCCAAATCAACTATTCAGCGAAGAAGCTATGGAGTACATTAAAACCGTTCCCTACGATGTCAATCGTACAGCGCTCTACAGCGCAGAAGACCTGTATGCAGGATATGACCCTGCAAAACCTGAGACATTCGATTCTTGTTACGACACCAAAGTCTATCAGCACTACATCGAGACTGGTAAACAAGCAAAGGATGTAGAAGAATCACTCGCACGAACCCTCCATGACCACTGCATCCACGTGGCACTCGACGAGTTCTTCAAAGAACACAACTCACGCCTCTGCATCGGCATCATGGGTGGTCACGCCCTCCTGCGCACCGACCCTATGTATAAGAAAGTGGTGCTCCTCAGCAAGCGACTCACAGAAGAAGGCTTTATCATGCTTAGCGGTGGTGGTCCTGGCGCTATGGAAGCAACTCACCTCGGTGCATGGTTGGCAGGCAGAACCGAAGCTGATGTAGATGATGCTGTCGAGATGCTCACCAAAGCTCCTTCTTTCAAGGACGAAGGTTGGCTCGCATCCTCCTTTGAGGTGATGAAGAAATATCCACGCCAAGGAGATTATGTCAGCCTCGGCATTCCTACATACCTCTATGGTCATGAGCCATCAGCACCTTTCGCCACCCACATCGCCAAGTTCTTTGAGAACAGCATCCGCGAAGACCTCATCCTTACCGTCGCATTCGGTGGCATCATCTACACTCCTGGCAGTGCAGGCACAATGCAGGAAATCTTCCAAGACGCTGTGCAGAACCATTACGAGTCCTTTGGATTCGCAAGTCCTATGATTTTCCTCGGCACCGAATTCTGGACAAAGGAAATGCCTGTTTATCCATTCCTCGAGAAGCTTGTCGAGATGGGCAAATACAAGAATCTGCAACTCACCCTCACCGATGATTTCGATGTTGTAGCTGATGAGTTGAACAAGTTCAAGAACAGCGCACCCAAGGAATAAGCATTTAAACCACAAGTCCATTTGTGCGTCAAAACCAACAAAGACATTCACCTAATCAATTTATTATCTAAACAAAACAAAAAAATGAAGAAAATTTATGTTGCAGCATTGCTCAGCCTCTCCATGACGGCAGCCAATGCACAAGAGCCAAACATCCCCATGTCCATGTTTGGCGGACAGCAGAACAACGATGTTAAATTTGACGAGTACAAGGCAGCACCTCAGGGTTTCGACCAAGAGCGTGCAGGAATTGAACGTGGTACAGTTCAACTCATCGAGTACCAATCAGCTTCAGTCGGCACCACTCGTAAAGCCAATGTCTATCTTCCTCCAAAGTACGACAAGAAGAAGAAATACAGCGTGCTCTACCTGCTCCACGGCATCGGTGGCGACGAGTGGGAATGGATGAACGACGGTGGTGTGCCCAACATCATCATGGACAACCTCTATGCCGACAAAAAAGTAAAAGACATGATCGTGGTGATGCCTAACGGACGTGCCGCAAAGGATGATTCACGTTCAGGAGGTTACGGTTCCGCACCAGCTTTCGGAGAATTTGACAAAGACCTTATCGGAAGCCTCATCCCATACATTGAGAAGAACTTCAGCGTATATACAGACAAAGACCATCGTGCCATTGCAGGTCTGTCAATGGGTGGTGGCCAGGCACTCAACTTCGGACTTGGCAACCTTGACAAGTTTGCCTATGTAGGCGGCTTCTCATCAGCACCCAACACCATGCGTGCAGCACAACTCATTCCCGATGTGGAGAAGGTGAAGAAGGAAAACAAACTCCTTTGGATGGTATGCGGTGGTGCCGACGGTCTGCTGTTCAACAGCACCCAGCTGAAGGCATTCTGCGATGAGAAAGGCATCCCTTGCACCCTCATCAAATACCCAGAAGGCAAGCACGACTTCGTTGTTTGGAAGTATGGACTCTACAACTTCGCACAACTCATTTTCTAAGAGATAATACAAAGAAATGCCCCTTGACTCACAAGTTAAGGGGCATTTCTTATATCTTAAACCACAAGTGCAGGCAGTAACCGAGCAATAGCAAAACCAAAGTAAGTGCCTATGGCATAGCCAAAAAGTCCAACAGCGATGCCTGGTCCTATGACAGCCTTATTGCCCAAAGCACTCCCCATCACAGGTGCAAATGGAGGCGAACAAATGAGCGAGATGCTCGTAGTGAGGGTTGTATCAGTGTCGATACGGAAAATGGCACTGAGCAGAACATGAAACAAGAGTGTCCCTATGGTGGCAACAAATGTGAACAGGAACAGATTGGGGTCAACATCTGTCAGCGTTTTCAAACTCACCTGCGATGCCACAGCCACACTGAAAATCAAGATGAAAAATGTGCCTGCTTCAAAAGTACGCTTGAGACTCCGCACCTTGGGATGGAGTGAAGCGAGGATGGAAAACAAACTGATGCTTAAGATAAACACCGATTGGAAGACATCTTTTGGGAAAAGGCACGCCACTCCTGCACCCAAAGCAAGAATGACAATTGTTAACAAGAGACTAAAACCCAAACTCTTCAAATTATCTTTTCTGAAGAGCCCAAAGAACAATTCGGCATCATGATTTTCAATCTGAATATGGGTATTCTCAACAGTCTTGTCATCTTTGAAGTCAGGCAGCAAGAACCGCAAGGTTTTCTTGCCGACAATGATAACGACAAAAAGATAGATGGCACTCATCATAGTGCTGTACGCAGAAACAAGGATGTAAGTGGCGTTATCCACTCCAAGGGCAATCTTCAAGGAGGCAAGGTTGGCGTTTCCTCCTGTGTAAAGCCCAGTCAGCATGCCACCAATTTTTGAAAAAAGCGCCGAGTCTTGTTGACCATAAAGAAAGAATCCGATGGTGACGGCAATGGCACATCCCAACAATCCTAAAAGCGTCGATTTAATGAAGGCTGGTGCCAAACGAGCCCACGCCTTCAGATCAGCAGAGAACAAGAGCAAGGGAATCGCCAAAGGAATGGCTACAGATGCAACGAGCGTTTGTGTTTCATGAATCTCCGTTGTGTCGGGAATCAATCCCGTCATTCCCAATGCGCAACCAATGACGTATGCAATGATGATACTACCGACCTTGCGCAACATGGCGCTTTTGTAGGTAAGATATAAAATGAGAAGTGGAGAGAACAGGCAGATAAGGACTACTAATACTTTCATGATGCAAAGTTACAAAAAAACAGGTGTCACAATGCATTTATTTATGAAAATTCTTTGCCAATTGCTAGAAAATCACTAACTTTGCAGCCGTTTTGTGGATAAAAGCCAAAGACACCACGTGAATTTTAGATTTTATCAACATAATGTCTAACTTTATTAATTAAACAAACAATTTTTATTATTTATGGCAATTAAAGACATCAAACCGCTGGAAGGTTTCGATTGGGAGGCATTCGAAAACGACGGTGTGAGCGCTGCAGACAAAGCAGCCCAGAAAGCAGCCTACGAAGGCACTCTCAACAATGTGAACGACAACGAAGTTGTTGACGGTACTATCACTTCCATCAACGACCGCGAAGTTGTTGTGAACATCGGCTACAAGAGCGAAGGTATCATTGCACGCAGTGAGTTCCGTTACGCTCCAGATCTCAAGGTGGGTGACACCGTTGAGGTTTACATTGAAAATCAGGAAGACAAAAAAGGTCAGCTCGTTCTCTCTCACAAGAAGGCACGTCAGAGCCGTTCTTGGGAGCGTGTGAATGCTGCTTTGGAGAACGACGAAATCGTACAGGGTTTCGTAAAATGCCGCACAAAGGGTGGTATGATTGTTGACGTGCTCGGCACTGAGGCATTCCTTCCTGGTTCACAGATTGACGTGAAGCCTATCCGCGACTACGATACATTCGTTGGCAAGACCATGGAATTCAAGATTGTGAAAATCAATCAGGAGTTCCGCAACGTGGTTGTTAGCCACAAAGCACTCATCGAGGCTGAGC
>Ga0247609_10003363_pt1 | contig 16255 bp, 13 predicted proteins | sample 172DNAGHGlowgp2_FD_193487 | JGI IMG/M metagenome (GOLD analysis project Ga0247609, IMG submission 193487) | Sheep rumen microbial communities from Palmerston North, Manawatu-Wanganui, New Zealand - 1728 DNA GHGlow gp2 | ecosystem: Host-associated > Mammals > Digestive system > Stomach > Rumen ...
ACTCCTGTTGATACCGGATTGACTGCCTCGTCGTGGTATAGCGAAATCGAACGGCAAGATGGCGTAACGATTATACGTTGGCTGAACTCGAATGTTCAGCGTGGAATCAACATCGCTCTTATACTTGACGCTGGTCATGGCACTGGTTCTGGTGGATGGGTCGAGGGGCGAAACTACATCGATCCAGCTATGCAGCCGCTATTCGACGAATTGGCAGATAAGTGTTGGAGTGAGGTGACTAGAGTTTGATAGGCGACGTTGCTGAAAGAATATTGTCGATGCGTTTTGACAATCGACAATTTCAAAAGAACATAAAAGATACCGTTGATAGCCTCAAGGATTTTAAGGAGGCTATGAACTTTGATGGAGCTAGCGAGAGCTTCGACGGGCTTTCTGAAACTGTTGAAACGTTTAAAGACGATACTTCTAGTACTTTTGACGACCTGAAAGGCGCTATGCTTGGAACTTTTGAAGACGTTGCTGGCATGGTGAAAAAGATCCTGATTTTCGACATTGGCCGATCCGTTTATTCTTGGGGAAAGAACATGGTCAAAGCACTCTCTGTCGATCAGATCAGTGCAGGTTATTCAAAATACGAGGATTATATTCGGTCGTCGTTTACAATTGCTAATGCTACAGGCAAAAGCATCGATGAAGTTGATGACGCTCTAGAGCGTTTGATGTGGTTTACCGACGAAACCAGTTATTCATTTACCGATATGACTGATAACGTAGGTAAATTTACTTCGCAGGGGATTGAGCTCGATGACGCTATTATAGCTATGCAGGGCATTGCTTTGGCTGCGGCAGATGCTGGGCAAGGCACCGAAGAAGCGTCACGAGCAATGTACAATTTTGCTCAAGCCCTTGGCGCGGGCTCAGTGAAACTAATGGACTGGAAGTCCATTGAAAACGCCAATATGGCGACAGAAGACTTCAAGCAGACGATTATTGACACTGCCATAGCGCTAGGCGTTTTGCGTGAAGGCGGAATAACCAAACGTGGAACTAAGGTCACGGCAGAAAATTTTTCGTCGACTCTCGCTGAAGGATGGTTCAATTCCGATGTGCTGATGGAGTCTCTGAAGAAGTATGGCAATTATGCAACAGTTCTTCAAGAGTACATGGACGAGCATGGAATTGACACCGCTTCTGAAGCTATGGCACAGCTTGGCGACGCTGGCGATGAGTTGGGTTTTCGGGCGTTTAAAGCTGGTCAGGAAGCACGGTCTTTTGCCGATGCGATTAACGCAGTCAAAGACGCTGTCAGTACTGGATGGCTACAAACTTTTAAACTTTTGGTCGGTAATACCGACGAAGCTACGGTTCTTTTCACTGATTTAGCAAACTCTTTGTGGGACGTATTTGCGGCCGGCGGCGAAGCCCGAAATGAACTTTTACAAAAATGGATCGATAAAGGCGGTCGAGAAGAGGCTCTTCAAGGAATTTACGATCTTCTAAGTGGTATATGGGATTTGATCCAGACTATAAGCGACGCCTTTTTTAGTATGATTCCTGATGTCACTGTAGACAACTTAATGGATATATCTCATACTATTGGCCAGATTGGTAAGACAGTCAAAGAGACTTTCGGATTCGTCGAGAAAACGGTCAGCACGATTGAAGACGCTGAAGATGAAGTTCTTAATGTATCGTTCAACTTTGACGAACAAATTGAAAAAGGCTTGACCGGGGATTCCGTTAAACATATGCAGGAATGGCTTGAGCAAGCCGGATATAGTGTTGGCCACGCTGGTATTGATGGTATATTTGGCCCTGATACTGAAGCAGCTCTTAAAAAGTTCCAAGAGGATACGGGCTTGACTGTCAATGGCATTTACGACGATGCAACTCATTTTGCCCTTGGCAAAGCTTTGTTCGGAACGCATACGGTTCAATATTTGAAGCCGGTGGAAACGACTATTACAGAGTTGACCGGCGATGGAGAGAAAGTTAGCCGGATATTTGCTGGCGTTGGTGCAGCGGTCGATCTTGTTCTTAAAATTGGCAACACTCTGTGGACAATTGGTAAGAGTGTCATTGGGGCATTCAAACCGCTGCTTGACGTTGTTGTTGATATTGCCGCAGCGGTTGGCGATTTTTTCGTTTCCCTCGACCAGAGCGAAGGAACCGCGACAGTGTTCAACGGAATGATCGAATTGGCCAACATTGCGGTTGGCTATTTGTCCAGCGGAATATCAGTATTGGCTGATATTATAAGGGCTATATTCCTTGGGCCACAATCGTTGACAACCGGTAACGAAACACTTAAGAAATTTGCTAATTGGTGTACCAAAATAAAAGATGCTATAAAGAATTCTAAGGTTGGTAAATGGTTTTCTAATTTGTCTACCAGCTTTGGTCAGTTCGTTGAAGACGTAAAAGAGAACGGCTTTATAAGCACCGTAAAAGACTGGTTCATTCAGTCTTGGGAAAACACAAAAACATATTTTGAGAGTGGTCAAGCGTGGACCGATGTTCAAGCTACTTGGGAGGCTATAAAATCTGCGGTTAAAGGCACGGTCACTCAGGCTATACATGATTTGTTTGCTCCAACGGAAACCGATAGTAAAGAAGATGCCTTTTATAAGCAAACGTGGCTCGATACGTTAATGGGCGCTTGGGAAAGTGTTACTTTGTTTTTTGAAACGTTCCCCGAGCAAGTTCAGACATTTTTCGATACTATACATGACAGCGAATGGTGGCAATGGATTACTGATAAGTATACTATTGTCAAAAATGCCATTGTAAACTTTTTCACTACACTATTTGGCGGAGAGTCGTCCTCCGGCGAAGAGAGCGATGAAGCAAAGAAGTCTGGTGACGACAAAGTAAGTTCTAATCTTGGAACTCTTGGCCGACTAACCGAGACTCTTCAGCTGATGTGGAAGACCATTTCTAACTTTTTCACATCGTTGTGGGAAAGTGTGTCCGGTGTATATGAGACGATAACCAATAGTGAATGGTGGAACACCACTAAAGAAAAAGTTCTTGAAACGAAAGACGCCGTTGTGGCATTTTTTACGTCATTGTTCTTTTCTGGCGAGAGTGGCGGAGATAATGACCAGAAGTCTGGAGATAATAAGACCGAACATAGTTTGAGCGATATAGAGCAGCGGACTGCAATTTTTCATCAGATTTGGGACGTAATTTCCGGTTTCTTTGTTTCTTTGTGGGAACGGGTTGTAAGCGTCTATGACAAGGTCACCAACAGCGAATGGTGGATCAATGCGAAAGAAAAAATCATAGCTGCTAAAAACGCGATCGTTGACTTTTTTACCAATTTGTTCTCAAGCGATAAGGGGGACGAGGGTAGTAAACTTGTTGACGGGTCAAAGATTGGCCAGGACAATGCCACCAGTAATGGCGGAGGTTTTTGGGCCGGTGTTCGTCGGTGGCTTCCGTTTTTGATAGGTCTTGGCGTTGTGTTGGGGCTGTATTTTACGATTGTAAGCCCAATCCTTGATTTGATTAATACTCCGAAAAAGACAGAACTCACAAAAGCTAAAGCTGAACTGAGCGCTAACCATTTCAGAACGTTGCTTATGTTTGCGATTACGGTTGCTGTCATTGCGACGGCTATCTACGTTCTTGGGACGCAAATGTCGCTTGGGCAGCTGGCTCAAGGTTTCTTGGCTATCGTGGCCATTGTTGCTTTGATCGTCGGTACCCTCGTCGGGATTGATTTTCTTACGAAGAAATTGCAAATTAATACTGGCGCTGTAACGATTATGGCAGGTTCAATGCTCATGATAGCAGGCGTTATAGCCATTGTCGGAGTTATTGCTTACCTTTTGGGCAACATGGATATTGGTGTATTCTGGACCGGAATGGCGAGAATAGCAGCGATTCTGGTGTTACTTGGTTTGTTTGTCGTTGGCCTCAATAAATTGAACTCTGTTGAGCTTAATCTAAAAGGTTTGATTGAGGTTGGTGTGGCTATTGCCATTCTTGGTGGTGTAGCTATTATTATGGGGCTTTTCCCATGGCCCGTGCTTATAAGGGGCATTATTGCCGTCGGGGCGTTGCTGGCTATAATGATGGGTTTCGTTATCGGAGTAACCAGATTAGGAAAAACGGCAGACAGTGAAAATGGTCTTGGCCTAAAAGGCATTATGGCCGTTGCTATCGCTGTAGCGATTCTTGGTGCCGTTGCATTGGTGCTCGGCATTTATCCGTGGCAGAACTCTCTTATCGGTATTGGCATGGTTGCTATATTAATGGGCTTGCTCCTCCTATTCGTTTGGGGTTTAAAGGCTATTAATAAAGAGGGCGAACTGAAAATTACAGGCATTATCGGCATTGCTTCGGCATTGGCCATTATGGCCATAATCGTTGTATTGCTTGGACTTATTCCGGCGGATGCCCTTGCAAGAGGCTTGGTTGCCATTGTGGTACTCGGACTGGTGCTGGCAGGTTTGGCCGGTCTTGGGATTTTGTTGAAGAAACAGAATTTCACGACCAAAGACATGGGTCCTTTGCTCATTGTCGCTGGCATTTTGGCCGTGTTAATGGGCTTGCTGATATTACTTGCTAAAACTCCGATACCGCAGTTGCAAGCAGCTACATTTGCAATGGTGGCTATTGCCGCTGCCATTGTAGCTATTACAGCAATGACACTTATTACGTCAAAACTCGGTGGAAACGCAAGTAACATGTCAAAAGCGGCACTTGGCATTGGCGCGTCTTTTGCCATTATAGTGGGCATTGTTACAGCTCTTGTAGCCGGATTAGGCCTGATAGATAGGTTGACCGGCGGCAATCTTTTGCGTGACATGATTCGAGGCGGAGCAGTTCTCCGCGCATTGGCCAAAGCTCTTGAACCGTTTACGGACAATATGAGTTTGGCTCTTGTTGCTGGAGGAATGCTGTTAGCGTCTGTCGGAGTTGGAGCTTTGTCTTCCATACCTGGTGTAAATGGATTTACGATTGCTGGCGGAACTGTTCTTGGCGCAGCGGCAATCAGCGTTTCTTTTGGTTTGATAATTAGCGTTCTTACCGCAGTTGTTGGCGGTATAGGCGCAATAGACGACTTTATAGAGTCACATGATACCAAAGGGAAAAGCCTTGTCGATTACATTACCGAGGGTGGAAACGTTCTTGCCGCTTTAGGCGGGGCGCTGGCCTCTTTTGGATATGGGTTTAGTGTTGTTACGTCTGAGGGTTTGTCGGCACTCGGTCAAGGAATTAGCGATTTGCGATCTGGTGTTGCCGGCCTAGACGAAGACTACAACGTCGGCAGTCTTGATGACGACCTCATCACCGCTATGGCCATTTGGGTCAAAATGAGAGAGTTCTTTGTCGAGCGTGCCAAAAAAGAAGGCGCTGATAAAGAGAACCAAACCTATTATGACAGAGCAGCTAGCTTGGCTAATGAAATCAGTGGTTCGATCGAGAAATTTGGCGAAGCTATGGGCGTCTTGCGTATAGGGATTAATGGCATGTCCAAAACAGATATCGATGCTGATAAGGACAAAGCCATAGAAATTGCTACAGCTTTGGACAGTTTTTTCCAGGAACTGACTCCCTTGACTACGGTTTCACTTCCTGATGGCAGTTACGTAGCGACGCCCGATTTGTTGAGCGACGCTATGACAAATTTTGGTTTAGCCATAGGCAGTTTTTCTGGGCAAGTTGGTGGCATTTCTGAGAAATACCCGAACTTGGAAACTGACACTAGTGATGCTATATCCGCAGCTGGACAAGTTAAAACGTTCATGGACAGCTTGCAGCCAGACGATTATGAAGAAGATCCTGTCCAAGCATATTCAGATTGGGTAGATAGTTTTAGCGACAGCATGAACAACTTGTCTATCACGTTGTCTGGTTGGGCGGCTCGTATTGGAGAATTCAAAGGTAAAGTTACCGACGAGGACACCACCGCCGCGATTAACGCGATGACAGCTGTAAGCGAATTCATAAATACCACGAACAGTACTGTTTCTGTTCAGCGATCTACGTGGCTCGGTGGTCTAGTCGGGAAAAAGTCTCCTCTTGATACGATTCTTGAATACATGGACAAATTCAACGAAGTCTTTGGCGACAAGTTTAGGGAGAATTTCTCTGGTTTTAGTGATCTAACTGACGAAGATTCTGAAATGAGTAAAAGCTTTACTGGCGTTAGGAAAGTAGTTGAAGATTTCGCTACTTTCTTTCAAGACATGAGCTCTTACAATATTGAAAAAGATCCAGCTTGGTACGAGAGGCTGTTTGGCACAGGTGAGCAAACTAACATTACTCAAATTCTGTCAGACATAAAGAAAATGAATCTTAGTCAGTATACGGTTAGTGGTGTTAAGGGCGATCTTGCAGGTGCCTTGACTTCTTTGGACCAGTTGGGCAGCTTTTTCCAGACGATGTCAGCCTATGACCTTGATAAAGACCAGACTTGGATTCAGGCAGTGTTTGGTACTGGCGAGAAGACTAATTTCCAGCAGGTAATCGATAATCTCGGCCGTATGGATTTTTCTAGTTTCATAAATAGCGAGAATCCTAATGGATTGATTGGGTTGGCAAAAACTTCGATCGTTGAAGACATAAACACAGCGATTGAAGTGCTTGAGAACATTGGCCTGATGACTCAGAAATTGGACTCAACACTTACTAACCCGTTCACTGGACAGAGGATCGATCCGTTTAGTACGGCTAATAATGTTGGAAGCGCTCTTGACGTGTTTAAAACATATTTGACGGATTTCTCCTCCGAGGAGTTCTCGTCGGTTTATGGCAACATACAAACTCTTCAAGAGAACATAACTTCCCTTGTGAGTGCATTTGACACTGACCTTCCGACCGCCATTGATGGCTCACTCGCACAGTCTATTAAAAACGAGCTCGATAATATGGTTGCTGTTTTTGGTAACGCCAGTCCGTCTGCTGTCACGCCGATAGAGCAGGTTTGTTCCGGTTTTAAACTTATATTTGAGACGGCACTTTCCAACGCTAATCAGAGTATTCGCACGGGTTTCTACGGGCAATTTGCAACGACTGGCGAGTATTTGGCTATAGGCGTTGCCAACGGTTTGCGGCGGCAAAAAGCCAATATTAAGACGGCTGCCGCAGAAATTATTCGAGCTGCTTTGCAGTCCATGGCCGAAGAAGGTAAGATCAAGTCGCCTTCAAGAGCTACCTACGAGTTCGGTATGTATATGATTCAGGGTCTTCGCAACGGTCTCCGAGATTATTCGGACGAAGCGACGAACACCTCTGGGCATGTCATCACCGATATGATCGAAACTATGTCATCGCTATTGTCCGAGGATATGGACCTGACTCCGAGGATCACGCCGGTTCTTGACATGTCCAATGTATCTACCGGGGTTTCAAAGATGAACGGCTTGTTCGGTCAGAGGAGCCTGAACCTTGGGACGAGCGTCGGGCTGGCAAAGAGTGTGACCCAAAACAATCAAAATGGTACTATTGCTAAAGCTTTTGGCAATAGTGACGTTGTGTCTGCTATTGGCGCGCTGAAAGACGAGGTCAATACTCTGAAAGCGAATATTGGTGGCCTAAAGGTATACATGGATTCTGGCGCTCTGGTTGGTCAGATTGGCCCTAAGATGGACGGTTATCTTGGCCACAGAGCAGCACTTGAAAGGAGGAGAGGCTAATGTCTTCTGCACAAGCTATAGCTTACCATTCGGTAACATTTGGAAACAAAAACACTTGGGACGACTGGCATCTCATTCCTACCAGTCGTCCTGTTGTACCCCCACCTCCGTTCAATTCTTCTGAAGTTGCTGTTCCTGGTATGAACGGCGTTCTTGATTTGTCTGATCTGCTGACCGGTTACCCTACTTTCGGTAACCGGTCAGGGTCTTTTCAGTTTTATGTTGACCATGACTATTGGCCGAATTGGATGACTGCATATTCTACAATTATGGCTTATTTGCATGGGCAGCGAATGGAAATGATCCTTGACGACGATCCTGGCTACTTCTATGATGGCCGGTTTTCGGTTAGTCAGTGGGGCTCTGGCAAAGAGTACTCGACGATCACCATTAATTTCTCTGTCCATCCATACAAACAGTCTTTGAATAGTACGGATGAGCCTTGGGAATGGGACCCGTTCAGCTTTGTGGACGGTGTTATTCGTCAGTACTCCGGCATAACCTTTACGGACACTTACACACTTACCATGGTCTGCGATCCGGAGCCGTCCGTGCCCGTTATTACTGTTACTGATCTGGTAAGTGAAACGTTAACAGTAGAGCATAAGCATGGTTTGGCTCTTACTGGCGACTTGAATGGCGATTTGTATACTTTGGTCGAGGGCGATAACGTATTCCCTGACCTGCTGTTCGTAGAGGGCACTAACCAGCTCGTGTTTACTGGATCGGCGACGGTTACCGTTAGATACAGGGGAGGCCGTCTGTAATGAGTGTATACGCTGTTTATGCCGATGGGCGGCTGCTCTATTCGTCAGTACTTCAGGACCCGATATATGCTGTAACTGCGTTGACAGTAAACACACCAATTGGAGAAGAAGGGTCGGCGGAGATGACTATTCCGCCGACTAATCGTTTGTATTACGAGATTCATCGAATGAGAACAAGAATCAAGGTATACGAAGACGATGAACTGATATTTTCCGGTCGTGTTGTAGAAGCCACTTCTGAAATGGATCTCATGCTGAACGTCACATGTGAAGGTGACTTCGCCTTGCTGTTGGATAGTGTATTTCCTCCTTTCAAAGGGAGCGCTTCGGTAGTAGATTTGCTTGACGCAGTCATTGCGAACCACAATGCTCAGGTGGATGACTGGAAACAGTTTGCCCTTGGCGACGTAACTATTTCTGGTGCAACCTCTTCGGTAAGTTTTGATATTTCGGGGTATTCTGATTCGAAGTCTGTACTCACAGACAACCTTACTGACGTTTATGGAGGATATTTTCAGACCAGACTCGGAACAAAGCAAGAAGTCGTGCCTAACGATGGCGAAGAGTTTGTAAATACGCTTCAGCGAGGTTCTCGTGGTGAGGCGGTCAAACTGCTCCAGCAACGACTGATCGGCCTTGGTTATGACGTTGGCTCTTCTGGAGCTGACGGTATATTTGGCGCCAATACGCAGAGCGGTCTTACGTCTTTCCAGACGGACCATAACCTGACCGGAACTGGCATCTACGACAAAGAAACCCATAACGTGCTGCTTGGCGTTATCTACGGGTCTACGACGAAGACTGTCGAGTTTATATTTTTGGATTACCTTGCCGACCCTTACTTTACAACTCAGAAAGAGTCCACTTCGACTGAGGACATAGAGGTTTGGAACGCCGCTACCGACTTGCTATATTACAAGATGCGTGGCGAAAAGGTCAAGATAATGCAGGAACGCTTGATCGAGCTCGGTTACGACAACATGGGCTATGTGAAACCGACCGGATATTTCGATGATTACACTGAGTACGCTCTATACCAGTTTCAGCGAGATAAAGGGCTTAAGGTCACTCGAAAGTACGACAAAGCAACCCATGAAAAATTCATGGAACTGTTGGGCGTAGACCAAGAACCGGCGGAGGAAACCACCGAAATCGAGCCTACGGCTACACAGTCGATTCGCTTCGGGGTTAACATCATCAACCTGACCAGAGAGTATCCGATCAGCGATATTTTCACGGTGCTGCTCCCGCTAGGCGATAACGACATCACTATTGCGTCCGTTAACAACGGCAGCATATTTCTCGAAAACGCGGCGGCTGTTAAAGAGTTCGGTCGGATTGTAAAAACGTTCAGTTGGAGTAAAGCGACTACTGCGGCAGCTCTTAAAGCGTATGCTGATGAGTATCTCAAGAGTCACACGATGATCTTCCCTGACAAGCTGACAGTTACTGCGATTGACCTACACGTGCTTGGCAGTGGAGATGCGAGAATCAAAGTCGGCGATTGGGTCGAGGTTGTTTCACCGCCTCACAACATTAATGTAATCTTGTGTTGTCTGGAGATTCAGCGAGACATTCTGGCTCCGGAGAACGACCAGTACATTCTTGGATACTACATTCCAGCAAACTTCGATAGCGACACAAGCGAACGAGTTACCTCGACAAGTGGCAACATAAGTCGAAGGTAAGAAAAATTCAAAATGGAAGTTTAGGTGATTTGAATGCCTTCGATACAGACTTACTTGCAGCAAATACTCGATGCGGTCTACGGCGAGGAAGTCCGTGGAGCTATTCATGACGCTATCGAGGAATGCTATACAGATGTTACCACCAGTGCAACTGCTGCTGACGCTGCTGCTACTGCGGCGAATGCTGCGGCGGACGCTGCAAATGCCGCTGCTGCCGATGCCAGTGCAATTGTTCAGGGAGTTCAGCGCTTGTCCGTCTCCGATACTACCCTTGTTATATCGCAACGTTGAGGAGGAACGTATATGTCTGATTTGAACATAGTTCAGGCGAATCCATTCGGAATAAGTACCGTTGGCAGAGTACAGACCGAAGGCGAGATCGATTTTGTTAAGAATAATTCTTTGTATCGAGGGACTTCTGCGGAATCTGTCATGGTGACTTCCGAAGAGGATCTCACTAATTTGGACGTTTACACTCCTGGCTCGATCGCATTTACAGCTGGTTTCAAAAAGATGTGGCAGTTGTCGGCCGACGGTGTATGGGTTGATATTTTGGCAGAGGATAAGGAGGACGGCTAATGGACGCTCAGACTCTTGGAGCAGCTATTGCTCTTATGAAAACGCTTGGCTCAAGCAATGCGGCAAAAGCCATTGAAGCAGCTAAAACGGCTGCCAGCCATAATTTTGGAGTTTCTGTTAGTGGCACAACCCTCATATTCAAACCAAATACTTAAGGAGGCGAAACGAATGCCTTACATTGACAAAGTAAATATCGGCGGGGTCGAGTATGACATACAAGACAGTAATTTAAAGAGCGCCTTTGGTGTTATCAACTGGACAAATGGTCTTCAGTCAGTACGAAAACCATATGTAATTAACAGTGCTGGAAAATGGGAAGGCGCTTCGGCTATGCACCTTCCAATATATGTCAAGGGAGGGGACATCCTGTCTGTTACCTCTGGAGAAACAACAACTTATTCGTTATTGAAATCGGATAATGCGAATGACAATGTACCAGCGGACTTTTGCAACGGTATTACGTCCAGAAACGTATTAAATGCAAATCGAACTGTAACATTTACTGTACCGTCTGATTGCAATGTAGTTGTTTTCGCCGCCAGACCGAATAATGGAGACACAAATCAAATCCCAGAAAGCATATTGCTAAACGGTGTTGAGCAAACTTACAATCTCAGAAAAAAAATAGATGAGATAGAAAATAACGAAACTGGTAACACAGCAGGAATACAAGCAAACAAAGCAGAAATACAAGCAAACAAAGCAGAAATACAAGCAAACAAAGCAATACTACATGATATTGTGTCAGTAGATAATTCGCAGAATTTGTTTGATCGTTCAAACCCGGATAACCTTGATGGGTACAGTATATCCGGAAGCACAGGTCAAATAATCCATACTGCTTCTTCTGCGGACTTTACGCTTAGTTATTATGTCCCTGTTATTGGGTGCGATTTTCTTTCGTATGTGAGTAGTGCAGATCTGCGATATTCTGCGTATGCGTTTTATGACGAGGATTATAATTATATTACCGATTCTGCTTCTGGTATAACAAGAAGTATTGCATACGTTGACGGCATGGTAGTACCTGACAATGCGTATTATTTCAGGTTCTCGTTCCGCACAAGTGCACAAAATGTAACATTGGTAAATGGCCAAGCACATCCGACCACCCATATCGAGTATCAAGGAATCAACTATAAGGCAAAAACCAGCACAGGTTGCGTGTTGGAAGTAAGCCAAGACGGGAGCAAACCGTTTACAACGATCAATGCAGCATACGCATTTGCGTATCGAATCCAAAGTAAACAGAATCCTGTTACTATCTTGATTTATCCGGGTATATATAATGAAGTGCTTGAATGCACATCAGCTAATGGGAGTCCTTATGTTTGGGGCGCTTATGTATCATTTATTGGCGTAAACCAGAAGGATGTCATTTGGCGAAACGACAGCGGACTTTATATAAACAGCCCGTTGCATACGTCAAATCCATGCCTCATCAAAAACATTACGTTTATTGCCACGCATGACGATGACTCGACTTTTGAGACGAAATACGCGGACTATACCGCAGATAATCAACAGAATTATGGGGCGTATGGATTACATTTAGATGATCCGTCTAATCGGACTGATTTAACGGGAGAAGAATACGAAACAATTGTTGAGGATTGTACGATAATATCCAAACAGCATGCCGCAATTGGTGCGGGATTAAGGGCGGGGCAAACACTCATCATCCGCAATTGTCGCTTGTTGATGGAAATACCGAGTGCATTAAAAAATGCAGTTGATAGCACCAAGGGGGCGTTGCTTTTCCACAGAATCCTTGGGACAGATGATACTTTTATACAAAATCTAATTGTTGATACTTGCAATATTGAAACAAACATGGACAAGGCGATTTTTACATATGGAAGCGGTGGCGGATTTAAGGCTGATTTTATCAGGAATCTCATATGGTCTGAAACTGGCGGTGCGGAGAACGATGTTATCCGCGGCCCTGTTGGTATGATTACCACTAAATCGTATGGTAATAATGTTGCCGCGCTTAATAAGACAACGATCTAAATAACACTTTAAATTAGCAGTTAAACGATCATTAGTTATTGCCAAGTTTGGCATCGACGCTAATTTAAAAATATTCGCGAACCTTAGAAAGGCGGTGATTCCAATGAAGTAATAAGCTGATATTCTGGCAGCGATCTCTTTCAAGTAAAAGAATTTTAAGGAGCCATTTACCATGCCTATGAGTAACAAAGTTTACGACCGTCTTAAGTGGGTTGCCCAGTATGTACTTCCGGCATTTGGCACACTATATTTTGCTCTTGCTGGAATCTGGAATCTCCCTTATGGCGAGCAGGTCGTAGGTACAATCACGGCGGTTGATACATTCCTTGGCGTTCTGCTGGGGATTAGTTCCGCTAAGTACAACAAAGAAATGACTGACTGACATTTATGTGGAAGAAAGCAAACGCAAATCCTGCGGGCAAACTCGTAGACGATTGCGTTGTACGGGCCATAAGCATTGCCACAAACCAGTCGTGGCTCAAAGTTTACGATGATATTTACTTGACTGGCCGAGCAGAGTTCGATATGCCTAACTCGAATGAAGTGTGGGGCTTATATTTGTATAGGCTCGGCTTCGAACCTTTCATACTCCCTAACAAATGTCCGAGATGCGTGACGATTGAGACTTTTTGTCGGATATTTCCGATAGGAACGTACATCATTGGAACAGGGTCTCACGCAGTCGCTATCATTGATGGCGATTACTACGATACGTGGGATTCCGGTAATCAGATTGCAAGTTATTTTTGGAGGGTGATTTGATGGCTGGCTATAACAACTTTATAGGGTACGGATATCCGGCAAACTATGGTATGACTGGTGTTCCTCAGGTTGGAGTTCAGTCCAGTTACCAGCAGCCGCCTCAGCAGAAAGTTGGCATTGAATGGGTGGACGGCGAAGTCGGAGCAAAAGCGTTTCAGCTTCCGCAGGGATGGCCTGCAAACGTACCTATGCCTTTGTGGGACACAAACGACACAGTTATATATTTGAAGTCGGTCAACCAGATGGGCATGCCGAACCCGATTCAGAAGGTCCACTACACTATGGACCCTGACAATCAGTTTGTTCAGCAGCCCGCTCTTTCTGGGCAGAGCGCTTCAATGGACACGAGTCGTTTCGCCACGAAAGATGAATTGGCGAAGATGGTTAACGAGCTGAAAGATGAACTGAAAGCTGCGATTAACAGCGTCAAGGAGGTTAAGTGGAATGGCAAATCCTCTGTATGAAAGCCTATACGGAAACGTTCAACGGCCCATGCAAGGAAACATTCAAAATGGCACAACGATCTTTGACCAGATGAATCAGCTTCGTGCGAATCCGTTGCAAATGATACGACAGGCTGGGTACAACGTTCCTGAGAATCTTTCAGGTAATCCTCAGGCAATCGTTATGCACTTGATTCAGACTGGTCAAGTAAGTAATCCGGCAATGCAAAGAATTGGACCGATGCTTAGTCAACTAATGGGACGATGATGATACATATTTAGAAAGGACGATAGCGATGACTGATAACACTACTCCGATGTATATGCCTGTAGCTCCGGCTTATGGCAACGGTAACTATGGTGGGAACGGTTTCTTCGGTAACGACGGTTGGTGGATTATTCTGCTGCTCCTGTGCTTCAATGGCGGTTGGGGTGGTATGAACGGTGGCATGAATCCCATGATGATGGGTTTGAACACGAATGCCGATGTGCAGCGCGGTTTTGACCAGAGTGCTATCATTAGCGGCATTACTGGTGTGCAGAACGCTGTGACGAACGGCTTCTCGAACGTTGCCAATGGTTTTGCTCAGGCGGAAATTTCGGCCAACGCTCGTCAGATGGCTGACATGAACCAGAATTTCGCGCTCCAGACCCAGATGTCGAATTGCTGCTGCGAAAATCGACTGGCCACTTGTCAGACGCAGAATATTGTTCAAAATGAGGGTGCGGCTACTCGACTGGCTATCCAGCAGCAGACCCAGGCCATCCTCGACAAGATGTGCGAGCAGGAGATCGAGGCGCTTAAGGCTCAGAACAACGCGCTCCAGAATCAGGTCAACATGCTGAACCTGGCGGCTTCTCAGACTGCTCAGACGGCTGCTCTTGTCGCGGACAATACGGCTCAGACTCAGTATATTGTTAATCGGGTCGCTCCGTATCCGATTCCCGCTTATACCGTAGCGAACCCCGTTACTCCGGCGAGCGGGACCTGATTGGTTGTAAAGGAGGGCTAAGCAACGATGGAGCATAAACGCTTTGAGAATCTTGAGCGAGCCCTTTGCAGGGAGCTTGAGAAACTAGATCGTAAGTACGCCGGGGATACCGAGATGTCAGAGCAGGATGCAGAACGAGCTCGTAAACTGTATCACGCTCTGAAGAGCGCTGAGACCATTAACGCTATGGTTGAGGCGGATTACAACGGTATGTCCGGTGCTCGATACCGTGGGCCTCGTATGGGTCGACCGATGTATTCCGAGTACAACGACCCATATTTTGACAGTAGGCGCTGGTAATTGCATTTGGAAGTAGGCGAAAGTAATGGCTAAAATTCTTTTCACAAATAAGGAGATCGCTGCCGCTCATATTCGTGTAGCCAAAGAATTTAAGACTATCTATGGCTACGCGATGTACGGCTGGAAGATCACCACATCCAATATTAACATCAAAGCGAAACAAAACTTGAACAACTGGTATACTCCGGAACATATTGCTTCACTTAAAGCGGTGGCGAACCAGTGTCCTTCGACCTGGGGTTTCGATTGCGTCAATTTGACGAAGGGCATTTCTTGGGGTTGGACCGGCGATGAGTCGAAGGATAAGGGCGGCGCTGTTGCCAATTCGAATTGCGTTCCGGACACCAATGCTGATGGCATGATCGAAAAGTGCTATGATGTTTCTTCCGACTTTAGCAAGATTGAAGTTGGCGAAGGACTTTGGCTCAAGGGGCATTGGGGGCTTTATGTTGGCGATGGTCTGGCTGTCGAATGTACTGGCCGTTGGAAGAACGGTGTTCAGATCACGGCGGTTCACAACATTGGCAAGAAGGCCGGTTACAATGGCCGACTGTGGACCAAGCATGGCAAGTTGCCTTGGGTTAAGTACGACGGCGTTCTCGACAACGTGACGGCTGATATTATTGAACTGGGTTCTCGCTCGCTTCAGAAGGGAATGACTGGTACCGACGTTATTGCTCTCCAGCAGAACCTGATGGCGCTTGGGTATAATCTTGGCGACGCTGGCGCTGACGGCGACTTCGGTCCTGTCACATATTCTGCTGTGAGGCAGTTCCAGAAGGACAACGGCATCGCTGTGTCTGGTGTCGCTACGATTACGACGATTGATATTCTGAAAGACCTGATTCGCGCGAGGCTCAACGTTGTTAAGATTCAGGGCGGAAATTGCTGGATTCGTACCAAGCCTAACGCGGACACTGGCAAGAAGATTGCTGTGGCTAAGAACGGTGATATTTTCGACTATCTCGGTCAGACGAGTGAGAATGGTTGGCATCTCATCGCTTACAAAGACACACAGGGTTGGGTCAGTGGTAAGTACGGGAAGCTGGTGTGATATTTATGGAAGAATGGGTTAAAACAGCGATAACGATCGTTGTTGCG
>Ga0247609_10003364_pt1 | contig 16250 bp, 17 predicted proteins | sample 172DNAGHGlowgp2_FD_193487 | JGI IMG/M metagenome (GOLD analysis project Ga0247609, IMG submission 193487) | Sheep rumen microbial communities from Palmerston North, Manawatu-Wanganui, New Zealand - 1728 DNA GHGlow gp2 | ecosystem: Host-associated > Mammals > Digestive system > Stomach > Rumen ...
CTCGTCATCGGCGTGGTGGAGTCGAACGTACACAAAGAACACTCTGCCAGTGCTGAGGAGCGGCGCAAGGCTATCGCGGCTGTCTATGCCAACGAGCCACGAGTGGAGGTGAAGGTGTATGGAGACCTTGCCGTAGACTTTGCCCACCGCGAGGGTGCCCGCTACATCATCAAGGGCGTAAGGTCGGTGAAGGACTTCGAGTACGAGCAGGAGATGGCAGAAATCAACCGCCGCCTCAACGGCACTGAGACCATCCTCTTTCTCGCTGACCCCGCTCTCGCCCACATCAGCTCCAGCATGGTGCGCGAACTGCAACACTACGGCAAAGACATCACACCCTACCTACCATGATTACCTACAACACCGACGGCGTCGCCATGCCCCCCATCAGGCGACGTCACATCACCACCTGGATCAAGCGCGTCGCCGACACCTACGGCCGTTCTGTCGGCGAAATCGGCTATATGTTCGTCAACGACCAGAAAATCCTTGAAGTCAACAACCAGTACCTCGGTCACGACTACTACACCGACATCATCACCTTCGACTACGACGAAGGCGACATCCTCAACGGCGACCTCGTCATCTCCCTCGATACTGTACGCACCAACGCCGAGATATTCGGCAAGGACTACCTCGACGAGCTCCACCGCGTTATCATCCACGGCATCCTCCACCTCTGCGGCATCAACGACAAAGGTCCCGGTGAGCGCCAGCAGATGGAAGCCGCCGAGAACCGAGCCCTCCAGCTCCTGCAGCAGATACCCTAGTTCCTAGCCTTTCCCTCATGGACGTCAACACCAAGATGACACCCCTCCAAGCCCGTCAGTTCCGTGCCGATGTCCTTGCCATCGTCGCCCAGATACCTTGCGGCTACGTTACCACCTACGGCACCATAGCCGCTTGGGCAGGGTGGCCCTCCCACTCGCGCCAGGTCGGTCGCACTCTCCGCTATGCCCCCGAGTCCCGCCGTCTGCCTTGCCACCGTGTCGTCAACCATACTGGTCGCCCCGCCCCCGGCTGGCAGCGCCAGCGTACCCTCCTCGCCGCCGAAGGCATCACCTTCAAACCCAATGGCAATGTCGATATGCGCCGCCACCTGTGGCAACCCCCTGTAGTTCTATAGATGGTAGAACTGTTTAAAAAAGATTTCCGTTTTGCTTGTTGCCCAACTTAGAAATGGAAGGGATGTTATCAGTTCGCCGCTGGAGTGAAAAGCAATTACGGCTTGTTTCAGCCCCAATCTGGGCTTAGTTCGCCGTCAATTACGGCTTGTTTCGTTGGCAATGAGGAACAGGTTAAATTCAGTCATTTAGTCATTAGTCATTAGTCAAAATGACCTCGCCGACTATGAGAAAGTGGGCACTATAATATATAATAATATTATAATATTATTATATATTATAGTGAGCTCCAATCCCCCTTCCAGGAATTGATTTTGACTAATGACTAATGACTAAATGACTATTTTTGATGTGCTCATCAGAGATAGAAGATAGATTCGTTGCCCATGTTGAACAAGAGGTCGAGAATGCTGAGGTTAGGCAGGAAGCCGTGTTTCTGCTGATAGACCTGATAATAGGGCAGAGGCTTGAAGTCGGCATCTGGAAGGGGATTTTTCGGACGGATGGCGTCACGCAAGTCGATGGCGGCGTGTGCTTGGTAGGTGGTGGTGAGTTGGATGTGGGGGTGGATGTCGAGGAGTTCGCACATCTTTTGTATGATGTCGAGGTTGAACTGGAAGAGGGTGTCCCAATGGTCGTGGAAGAAGGGGCGCAGGTCGTCGGCGTAATAGTCGAAGAAGGGGCTCTCGCCGTAGGCTGACTGCAAGGCGTTCCAGTGTTCGGTGCGCCACTTGCCGTGGTTGCTGATGCGGATGGTGGAGATGGGTTGGTTGGCGGCAGCATGCTCGATGGGGACGGAGAGAGTCTGCGGTCCGTTGGTGGTGGCGATGATGCAGCGGTTGCGATAGGTTTGTTTCTGGAATGTCTCGCAGGCTTCGATCCAGACACGGTCGGACCGATACAGTTTCTGATACCACTGTACCGGTCCGAAATAGGTTGTGCTTAGTTTGGTCAAAGTTGAGAGTTGAAAGTTGAGAGTTTAGAGTTGAGGGTTTAGCCCCCCTGAAGGGGGAGCGTTTGAGTCTAGAGTCTTGAGACGAGAGGTTTTATTTGATATGACCTACCCATCGGAAGAGGCGGTTCCATCGGATGCCGCCGAAGCCGCCGCGGTCGGGGTCAGAAGACCACCAGATGAAGAGAGGTTTGCCTACGATATGGTCTTCGGGCACGAAGCCCCAGTAGCGTGAGTCGGCAGAGTTGTGGCGGTTGTCGCCCATCATCCAGTAGTAGTCTAGTTTGAAGGTGTAGGAGCTGGCGGGTTTGCCGTTGATGAAGATTTTGCCGCCGCTCACCTTCAGGTCGTTGCCTTCATAGACTTTGATGCAGCGTTCATAGACGGGCAGGTTTGCCAGCGTCAGCTGGATGCTCTTGCCTTTCTGCGGTATCCATATGGGTCCGTAGTTGTCGCGTGTCCACTGGGTGTAGGCATTGAGCGGATAGACGGGACCGCTGTAGAGGTCTTTGTCGGTGACGGGGCGTATGTCCTTGACAATGCCGCGAGCTTTCATCTCGTGGGCGGCATGCTTGGTGAGGGGCATGTAGCCGTCGTACTGGGGCAGCACGTCTTGGTTGATGACTTGTCCCTGCTCTACATCGTAGCCGTGGAGACGGGAGAGGCTGCTCAGGTCTTCTTCGCTGATGCCGAGTTCTTTGCGCAGGTCGGCATACTGCTCGCTGAAGAGCTGCGAGGTGGTGACGTTGTTGAGTTTGACGAAATAGGTGTATTGCACCTGGTCGGGCTCTTTGTTGGGCTTACCGTCGAGCCACACCACCTTATCCTTGATCTGCAGGGTTTGTCCGGGCAGTCCCACGCAGCGTTTCACGTAGTTTTCGCGGCGGTCGGTGGGTCGCGAGTCGATGATGCCGAAGGTGGGTTGGTTGTTCAGAATGTATTTTCGTCCGGTTTGGTAAGCCTTGTCGAAGAAGTCGCGCTGCTGCTGCAGCGTCATGGTTTTCAGGTTGATGTTCTGGTTCTGCTGGAAGAGCAGCGACTCGCCCAGCGTATAGACTTGCTGATAGTAGTCGGCAGCCTGGTATCGGTCGGCAGTGAGGATGCTGTCGCCGGCAGGGTAGTTGAAGACGACGATGTCGTTGAGTTCGACATGACCGAAGCCTTTGACGCGGCGGTACTCCCATTGCGGCCACTCGATGTAGGACTTGCAGTTGAAGAGCGGCATGGTGTGCTGGGTGAGGGGTACGGTGAGCGGTGTCTGCGGGATGCGCGGTCCGTAGCTCATCTTCGACACGAAGAGGTAGTCGCCCGTGAGGAGTGATTTCTCCAGCGAGCTGGAGGGGATTACATAGTTCTGGAAGAAGAACAGGTTGATGAAATAGACGGCTACGAGGGCGAAGACGATGGCATCGACCCACGACATGACGAAGCGTACGGGACCTTCGGCGTCTTTCCACCATTGCCACTTGATTTTCTTCGTGATATAGGCATCGAAGATGAACGGGACGACGAGCAGCCCCCACCAGCTTTTCACCCAGAGGAGGAAAGCCAGATAGAGAACGAGAACGACGGCAAACTTGGTCCATTGCCATTTGGGGTTCAGCTTCTTCTTTTTCTTGTCAACAAGCATTGTGATTTAGTTTTATGTTTTCGTTGAAACCGTTGTTTTTTGTCGGGGAAAACGGGGTTTTGATGATTTTCAGAACTTGAACATATCGCTGATAGTGAGCAGTCCGCTATGGTTGGCGGTAAACTCGGCTGCCAGCACGGCACCCAGTGCAAAGCCTTTGCGGCTGTGGGCATCGTGGCTGATGGTGATGAGGTCGGCATCGGAGTCGTAGCGGATGGTGTGGATGCCGGGAACCTCGCCGCGGCGGATATGATCGACGCGCAACAGCGAGGGGTCGGTGGTCTCCTCTGCCCATGCCTGCTTGCGGTCGATGCGCTCTACGATTTCGTCAGCAAGGGTGATGGCGGTGCCGCTGGGGTGGTCGAGTTTGTGCACGTGGTGGGTTTCCTCCATCTCCACGTCGTACTGCGGGAACTGGTTCATGATTTGTGCCAGATAGCGGTTGACTGCCGAGAAGATGGCTACGCCGATGCTGAAGTTGGAAGCCCAGAAGAGAGTCTGTCCCTCTTCGGTGCACATTCGCTTCACGTCGTCGCCGTGTTCTTTCATCCAGCCTGTGCTGCCGCTGACCACCTTCACCTGCTTGGCAAAAGCCTTCAGGTAGTTGCCGTAGGCTGCCTGCGGTGCGGTGAACTCTATGGCGACGTCGGCAGAGGCAAACGCCTCACTCTCAAACTCTTCTTGGTTGTCAATGTCGATGATGCTTACCACCTCATGACCACGGTCGAGGGCAATCTGTTCGATCATCTTTCCCATCTTGCCGTAACCTATCAATGCAATCTTCATAATCTTCTCTTTTCAAAAAAACGTTGCAAAGATAATGGTTTTTTCGCGCTTTCATCATGCTATTACAAATTTTTTATATAGTTTTGCACGGAAATTCATCCATGACACGATGGAAGAACTGTTGCACTATTGTTGGAAACACAAGCTGTTGCCGCTTGGCGAACTGCATACGACGAGAGGCGAGCAGATAGAAGTGATCGACACAGGACTGCATAACCACCATGCCGGTCCCGATTTCTTCAATGCGAAGATTAAGGTAGACGGTACGCTGTGGATTGGCAATGTAGAGATGCACGACAAGTCCACCGACTGGTATCAGCACGGACACGACAAGGACAGCCGCTACGACAACGTGGTGCTGCACGTGGTGGGGAGGGCTGACGGCGAGGTGCATACTGCCGCCGGCAGACGGTTGCCGCAGCTGGTGCTGGAGGTCCCTGCCGTCGTTGTTGCCAACTATCAGGAACTGCTGAAGACCGACACCTATCCGCCGTGCTACAGGGTGATTCCAGACTTGTCGGTGCTGGTGCTGCACGCCTGGATGAGTGCGCTGCTGACGGAGCGGCTGGAACAGCGCACGGAGGCGGTGAAGCAACGGGTGGCTGCCGCCAACGGGTCGTGGGAAGATGCCTACTTCGTGACGCTGGCACGCAGCTTCGGCTTCGGCATCAACGGCGATGCCTTCGAGACATGGGCACGAAGCATGCCGCTGCAGGCTGTTGCCCATCACCGCGACGACTTGTTCCAGGTGGAAGCCTTCTTCCTGGGACAGGCAGGACTCTTGGAGGAGGACACCATCCCCGAACGCTATCGGGAGCAGGCTCGGACTGAAGGATACTTCGACAGGCTGCAATCGGAATACCGCTATCTGGCTCACAAGTTCTCGCTGCAGCCGATGGATTCCCGCCTTTGGCGATTCCTACGACTGCGTCCGCAAAACTTCCCACACATCCGGCTGGCACAGTTGGCTCACCTCTACTACCAGCGGAAAACAGGCTTGGCGGCTCTGACCGACTGTATGACCATCACGGAGGTGCAGCAACTTCTCTGTGCTAAGGTGACGCCCTACTGGCAGACTCACTATACATTTGGTTCTGCCAGCGACAAACAGGCGAAGCGTCTGTCGGCAGCATCGCTGAACTTGCTCATCACCAACACAGTGGTTCCCATGCTCTTTGCCTACGGACGCTATAGGGGCGACGAGGAACTCTGCGACAGGGCTTTCCTCTTTCTGGAACAGATGAAGGCTGAGAACAACCATATCACCCGCATGTGGAGCCAGTGCGGCATCAGCGTGAAGACGGCTGCCGACTCACAGGCGCTCATCCAACTGAAGAACAACTACTGCAACCGACGCGACTGCCTGCGCTGCCGCATCGGCTACGAATATTTGAAACGTGTATGAAACCTACTACTGCACGAATCATAAAAACGGCTTTGTTTTTCCTGCTGGCGTTCTTCGCCATCAGGGGCAATCTCTTCGGTATCTACGATGCGATGTTCGAAGACCCTGACATGCCAAAGGTGGAAGAGCCGTCGATGATAGACGACCTATTCGACTTTGAGGAGGATGAAGATGGGTATGGCGGCGTCAGGTCGCGATTCCTTTATCCTTCGTATTTCTACGTTTGGGACTTGGAAGACTTCCTGCCGCGGACAAAGAATTACAAGGCGATGGAAGACGACAACATCAGGGAGTATTGACAACTTAACCATTACCCTATAATTCAGAGCAAATTGACAGCAAACAACACGGAATATGGAAAAATATATATTTGAAACCCGAATGGAGGTGCGCGACTATGAATGCGACATAGAGGGCATCGTGAACAATGCCAACTACCTGCACTATACCGAGCATACGCGCCATCTCTTCCTGCGAAGTCTGGGCGTCAGCTTTGCACAACTGCATGAACGGGGCATCGATGCCGTCGTAGCACGCATGAACCTGCAATACAAGACTCCCCTGCGCTGCGACGATGAGTTCATCTCGCGACTCTGGTTGGAAAAAACCGGTATGCGATATATCTTCCACCACGACATTTTCCGTGCCAGCGACGAGAAACTCAGTCTGCGAGCCTCCGTGGAACTCGTCTGCCTCATCAACGGCAGACTGTCGCAGAGCGAGGACTACGACCGTGCCTTCGCTCCGTTTATAAAGGAAGCCCCCATCCCTCTAAAGGGGGAGCCTAGATAAATCTAGAAAGGCTAGAAAATATAGAAAAACCTAGAAACGTCTAGAAAAAAACTTGGAACAAGAAAAACTACATAGCATCGCACTGACGTGCATGACGAACTTCTCGCTCTCCACCCTTCGGCAGCTGCACGAACGGTTGGGATCGGCAACGGCTATCGTGGAGCATCGCAACAACATTGGCGATGTGATGCCCGACATGCACCCCCGTCTCGTGGAAGCCTTGAAAGACATGGACGAGCCGATGAAACGGGCAGAAAAAGAATTAGAATTTGCCCAACGCTACAACATACTGCCGCTGTGTCTAAATGACGACCGATATCCTCAGCGGATGAAGCAGTGTCCTGATGCACCGCTGGTGCTCTTCTATCGAGGTTCTGCCGACTTGAATGCGCACCATGTCATCAACATCATCGGCACACGCCACTGCACCCCATACGGACAGGAACTCATACACCGCTTCTGCATAGACCTGCGACAACTGTGCCCCGACGTGCTCATCGTCAGCGGACTGGCTTACGGAATCGACATCTGTGCCCACCGCAATGCGCTTGCCAACGGATTCGACACAGTAGGGGTGTTGGCTCATGGACTAGACGACTTATATCCGGCTCGCCACAAGGAGACGGCAAGGAGGATGGTGACTCAGGGCGGACTGCTCACCGAATATACCACACAGACGCAACCCCTGCCACAAAACTTCATACAGCGCAACCGCATCGTTGCTGGCATGTCGGATGCCTGCATCCTCGTAGAGAGTGCCAAGAAGGGGGGCGGACTAATTACTGCTGGTATTGCCCGAAGCTACAACCGCGACGTGTTTGCTTTCCCCGGACCGGTGGGGGCTGCTGCTTCGGAAGGGTGCAACAACCTCATCCGCGACAATGGTGCTGCCCTCATCACTTCTGCCCGCGACTTGGTGCTGGCTATGGGGTGGCAGGCGGAAGCACAGGTGAGACAGGCTAAGGCTCAAGGCATTGAGCGAGACATGTTTCCACAGCTGACGGACGAGGAGCGGTGCATCGTTGACGTGTTACAACAGAACAACGACCTGCAGATGAATATCCTTGTCGTGAAAACTGGAATACCCGTCGCCAGTCTGACGGCGATTCTCTTCGAAATGGAGATGAAAGGTATTGTCAAAACTATGGCTGGGGGAGTGTATCATTTGTTGACAATTTAGAACAACTATGCGAAAGGTAATAGGAATCGGGGAGACCGTCCTCGATATCATCTTCAGAAACGACCAACCTACGGCTGCTGTACCAGGTGGGTCGACGTTTAACGCCATGATTTCGCTGGGACGCTGCGGCGTGCCTACCGACTTCATCAGCGAAACGGGTAACGACAGAATAGGGAAGCGCATCATCGACTTCCTGCAAGAGAACGGAGTCAACACAGAACACGTCAACGTGTTTCCCGACTCTAAGTCGCCGCTGTCGCTGGCTTTCCTCAACGACAGCAACGATGCTGAATACATCTTCTATAAAGACCATCCCCGTGACCAACTGGACTTCGTTTATCCGGAGATCAATGCCGACGACATCGTACTCTTCGGCTCCTACTATGCCTTGAACCCCGTCATCCGTCCGCAGGTGAAGGGTTTTCTCGACTATGCCCGTAGTCGTGGGGCGATCATCTACTATGATGTCAACTTCAGACCTTCCCATCAAGACGAGGTGATGAAGCTCACCCCCAATCTCTTGGAGAACTTCGGAATGGCTGACATAGTCCGAGGTAGCCACGAAGACTTCGATGTGCTCTTCAAAAAGAAAGATGCTGATGCTGTCTATCGCTCGGAGATTTCCTTCTATTGCAAAAACTTTATCTACACCCAAGGGGCTCTGCCCGTTGAAGTGCGCCATGCTGCATTTGCAAAACGATACCCCATCGACGGCAGCACAACTGTTGTCAGCACCATCGGGGCTGGCGACAACTTCAATGCTGGATTCATCTTCGGATTGATTCAAGCCGGCATCACCTGCGACATGCTGCAGCAGGGACTGACAGAACAGCAGTGGGACGAACTCATCGCCGAAGCTATGTGCTTCTCTTCCGAATGCTGCAAAGACATCTACAACTACGTCTCCTTGGAGTTTGGTAAGAATCATTCATTTAACAACAAACCGATATAGAATCATTCATTTAACAATATACGATATGATAGAAATCAAGAACAAAGTCTATTACGTTGGTGTAAACGACCGCAACAAAGCATTGTTCGAAGGGCTCTGGCCGCTTCCGAACGGAGTTTCCTACAACTCATACCTCATCGACGACGAACAGGTGGCGCTGATTGATACCGTGGAGGTTGATTTCTTTACACAGTTCATCGAAAACATCCAGGAAGTTATCGGCAGCCGGTCCCTCGACTACCTCGTCATCAACCATATGGAACCCGACCACAGCGGATCCATTGCTCTCATCCGCAAATATTATCCCAATGTCAAAATTGTGGGCAACAAGAAGACTTTCGGCATGATGCAGGGTTTCTATGGCATTGACGACGGCATTGTGGAGGTAAAAAACGGCGATTCTATCGAACTCGGTCACCATACGCTCAACTTCGTGCTCACGCCGATGGTGCACTGGCCTGAGACGATGGTTACTCTCGACACAACCGACAATATACTCTTTGCCGGCGACGCCTTCGGATGCTTCGGTGCCCTCAACGGCGGCATCATCGACGAAGAAATCAACTGCGACACGTTCTGGCTGGAGATGGTGCGCTACTATTCCAACATCGTTGGTAAATACGGTGTACCGGTACAAAACGCCCTGAAGAAACTTGCCGACGTTAAACTCGACTACATCTGTGCCACTCACGGTCCGGTATGGCACCAGTACATCGACAAGGTCATCGCCCTCTACGACCGCATGTCGCGTTACGAGACGGAGGAAGGCATCGTCATCTGTTACGGCACCATGTATGGCAATACCGAGCGCATGGCAGAGCAGATAGCTCGTGCCGCCTCGCAGGCTGGCATCAAGAACATCGTGATGTATAACGTATCGAAGACTCACCACTCCTACATCATCCGCGACGTCTTCCGCTACAAAGCTCTCATCGTGGGTGCTCCCACCTACAATGCCGGACTCTATCACGAAATGGATGTGTTGCTCAACGAACTTGCCAACAAAGACATCAAGAACCACTACATCGGCTGGTTTGGTTCTCACTGTTGGGCAAGTAAGGCTGTGGCAGAGATTCAAAAACTCAACGACGAACGCCTGAAGTTCGAGGCGGTGGGTACTCCTGTCGATATGAAGCAGGCGCTCACGGCAGAGACAAAGGAGCAGTGTGCTGCCTTAGGAAAGGCAATGGCAGAGAAACTGATTGCCGAACGTTAAAGCGTGATGGGTCATGTGGCGCTGATTGCTTTTCATTGGAATATAAGAGCAGTCTCGCTTAATGCTCTGCGTTAGAAGTAAACTTTGATAGCAGCAGCTTCACTTCTTCCAAGCTGTTGGCAACAAGGAGTTGTTCGCGAAAACCTTCGCGGATGACTCCTTTTCCTTCTAGATCGTCCAACATGGCTAACAGCGAGTTCCAGAAACCTTTCATGTTATAGAGAATCACCTTCTTGTGGTGATAACCTATCGAGGCTGCCGCACAGACGGTGAAAATCTCGTCCAGTGTACCCACGCCGCCTGGCAGTGCAATATTGATGTCGCTATGTGCCACCATCAGTCCCTTGCGGTCGTCCAAGTTGTCGCAGGGGATGTGAATGTCAACATGGTCCGACATTCTGCCGCCTTTCTCCACGATAGAGGGCACTACGCCGATGGTTCTGCCGCCGTTATCCCTGACAGCTTTGGCAATACATTCCATCAACCCCATGGCACATCCGCCGAAGACCACCGTGTGCCCTTCTTTCCCTATCCATTGTCCCAGCTCCTCCGTCAGGTGGAAGAAGTCTGGATCAATGTTGTTGTTAGCCGAACAATAAACTGCTATCTTCATCGTTTCTAAGAGTCTTTATCTTCATCCTTTTCTCAGAGTCTTATACCCACTGAGGCATTGATAAACCAGTCATAAAGCCGTCCGCTGTACGACTGTTTTTCGTAGTGGAAGTAGTTGTACTGACCACTTACGTTCAAGAACATGTTTTTCCAGTTATACACCACAGAAAGTCTGGCATCGTAGTTCAGCACCATGTGGTTGTTCTGAGAATCTTTCCCCGTAGGTGTAATCTTGACTTTGTCCATATACGAGTCATCGTCGCTGAGGAGGTCTTCCAAATCCACAATCTCGTTGAAGTTGGAGTCATAGTGGTAGGAGGTGCTGCGATTGTAGAAGACCAATACAGGCATCGCCATAACACTGATCAAGAGTCCACGGCACGGCACCAGGTTGTAGGCATAGCCAATGCCAACGCCTGCCTGCCACTGCTTGAATCTCCCAATGTCGTTCATCAGGTTGATAAACGGTGCATTCTTGTGCTTTGCATAGTCTATGTTGATGTGGTAGAAAGTTGCTCCCACCATTAGCGAACCAGCTGAGCGACGCTGTATCACCGACTGGTCGTAGGCTGCAGCATACGAAAAATGCTTGCCGTTGAATAGGTAATAGGCATCAGCAAAGATGGTATGAACGTCAATAGGTTCGTCCAGATTTGCTTTCTCCGTGATGTCGAAAGGCTCGTCTGTCAACTGACCCTTAAACCGTATTATCGGCTCCGAAGTATCAAACTTATGACTGCGGAAGTTCACACCATAGCTGCCGCCGGTGGCTCCCAGCGTCAGGTAGGTACCGTTGTCGCCACCGATGTTCTTCATGTAGCCGAAACCGTAGCCTCTGTAGCCTGCCCAAAGACCGACATACGTTGAGGGCACAGTCTTGATGCGCGGAGCCCACAGTATGTCGCTGGCACCTTCGCCTATGAGACCGGCACCGTTGATGGTGGCTTCCATCCGCAAGTCAGACTGGTTTACGTTCCCTTTCAAGATAACCTGCCACGGACGCTGGGGTGCCTCTATGAAGTTTTTGTCCAACCCCCTTACTGCAGAAGAGTCCATGAAGTTTTTGATGCCGTAGATGAGCCTCATCACACCTTTCGGTTTCTTCTCCACTCTCAGCGTGTCACCGTCGTCAGCAGGGGTGGCAACACTCGGTACTACCATCAACAAGGCACCCATGGCAAGAAAGAGACATCGCGTAGTTCTCCATATCCTAACCTTGGCTGTATTTTTGTTCATAGGTATTATTTTGCCTGCAAATGTACAAAAAAACAGCTAAAAACAAATTCTTATCATAAAAAAGAAGTACCTTCGTCCGCTGAAAGTTAAAACGCTATGAAGAAACTCGTCTTCGCCATTCCAGTCGCCATCGTCGGCATCTTTGCTGTAGCAACTGTCGGTGCCAGTTTCTATATGCTCGACTATTCTCTGGCACCCGACTCTGCACGCCGCGACACAGCCTTCTGCTTCCGTGAGCTTCGCCGCCTTCATCCTGAAGTAACCCCCTGGCTCGACAGTCTCAAGGCTGGGCACAGTCTGCGCGACACCTTCGTCGTCATGCCCACAGGTGAGCGCCACCATGCCTACTATGCCCTCAACGGCAGCAGCCATACCGCTGCCATCGTGATTCACGGTTGGCGCGACTGTGCCATCGACTTCTTTGATATCGCCCGTCTCTACCATCAGCAGCACGGCTGCCATGTCCTCATGCCCGACCTCCATGCTCATGGACTCAGTGAGGGTGATGCTGTCGGAATGGGGTGGCACGAACGTCTTGACATCCTTCATTGGATGGAGATAGCCCACAGCCAGTGGGGTGTGGACTCCATCATCGTACATGGTGTTTCTATGGGGGCAGCCACCGCCATGAATGTTGCAGGCGAAACCATGCCGTCGTGGCTGAAAAGCATCCGTTTCATCGAAGACTGTGGATATACCAGCGTGTGGGATGAATTTGGCTATCAGCTGCGTCAAGAGTTCGGGCTCCCTGCATTTCCCCTGCTCTACACCACCTCCCTGCTCTGCAAACTCAAATACGGTTGGAGCTTCGGTGAAGCCTCCTCCCTTAACAAAATCCAGCACAGCCCTCACCCCATGCTCTTCATCCATGGCGACAGCGACGACTTCGTCCCTACCTTTATGGTACACCAACTCTACCGCGTCAAGCCCCAACCCAAACGCCTGTGGATTACTAAGGGAGCCCAACACGCTCTCTCCTATACCGACTATCCCGAAGATTATGCCCGACAAATCAAGTATTGATGCAACATGGGAAACAAAAAAAATGGATACGCTGCAGCGCATCCATTTTTCTTTATCTTCCCGTTGTAACGGGTATGAAATGGATTAGAACATTTCTTCTGGCAGGTTGAATTCCTTCTTCATTTCCTGTTCGAAGGCTTTGTCTTCCATCAGCTTCTTGGCAACAGGGTTCTTTTCTGCTATGTTGCTGAATTCTTCAAATGCCTTTGACAGCGGTTCAAACTCCTTCTGCTTAGCTTCAGCCTCTTTCATAATTTCTGCAGCGGCTGCTATCTTGGCAGCGTCGTCACCACTTTCTGCGTCCTTCATCTTCTTCTCCACGTCTTTCATGTAGTTGAACATGGGGGCAGCAGCTTTGAACATGTCCTTGAAGGCATCCTTCCACTGTGCTTCGTCCCAGTTAGCACCTTCAGCCTTAGCCTTAGCCACAACATCCTGTGCGTTCACTTCCTTGTTGCAAGAAACCATGCCTAAACCAAGGCAGAGTGCAAACATTCCAATAATAAACTTCTTCATAGCTTTCTCGTTGTTTAGTTAATATTTAGGTAAATCGCTGCAAATGTAAACACAATTTTTGAATTGTGCAACACTTTTTACAACTTTTTTATTATACGATGATGGTTAACGAGTTGTGGTATGTCTATACAACTTTTTAATTATACGGTAATCGTTGCTGAAGTGTGAGATGTATTCTATTTCACATACTCACTGAAATCAGTCAGTCGCATATCGCCTTTACGCAGGAAAGTGTCGTGGAAGGCAAGTGCAGCCCTCATGTGTTGCGGTTCATGTCCCATCGGGGCGATGTGCTTCAGATAGTCACGCAGCAGGGGTTTGTAGTCGGGATGGGCACAATTCTCAATCACCTCGATGGCACGCGCTACTGGTCCTTTACCTCTGAGGTCGGCAACACCTTGTTCGGTGGCTATGATATCCACATCGTGTTCTGTAGAATCGACATGGCAACACATCGGTACGATGGCAGAAATCTTTCCCCCTTTGGCTGTCGATGGTGTCGTGAAGATACTGATATAGCCGTTGCGTTCGTAGTCGCAAGAACCACCGATGCCGTTCATCAGAGACGAGCCACAAATATGGCTGGAATTCTCGTTGCCATACAAGTCACACTCCAACGGTGTATTGATAGCGATGACACCCAGTCGGCGAATCACCTCTGGTGAGTTGGCAATCTCACTCTGTCGGATAGTGAGGTGTTTCGAGAAATAGTCCATATTGTCATATACACGCTGCAGGGCTTCGTTGGTGACGGTCATAGCCGTTGCAGAAGCAAAACCAATTCTGCCTTCCAGCATATAGTTGATGGCTGCATCCTGCACCACTTCCGAATAGACATTGAAACGGGGGATGAGCGGACTTGTTCCGAGCGCTTTCAGCACGGCATTGCCCGTTGTGCCCACACCACTCTGGATAGGTAGGAACTGTTTGGGTATGCGTCCGCACTTCATGTCGTTGGCAAGGAGTTCAGCCACATGGTGTCCGATGCTCATGATTTCGTCGTCGGGTTCTTTGAAGGCACGTGCTTCTTCAGGGATGTTACTTTCGATGACACCGACGATTTTCCTGGCATCGATGGCAACATAGTCGTTGCCGATGCGGTCGTAAGGAGAATGGATATCCATCACCTCACGGTTGTCCCACACCTCACGCGGTTCCCAAGTGTCGTGCAAGTAGCGCGAATTAGGATTATGAAACTGGTTATGCTCGATGATGACGCGCTTGGCAATACGGGCAATGGTAGCGACAATGCCGCCGGCAGAAGTCAGATAAGCCTTGCAGATGTCTTCACCCTCTTCCATATCGCTGACTTCGATAATAGCCCAATCCACCTCACCATAGAAGCCGCGACGAAGACGCTCCGCCATATGTCCAAGGTGCATATCCTCATATTCCACCTCACCCAAGTTCGTATGAGTACGGAAGTCTTTATTCGTAGAGAATGGGGCACGGAAACGCAGAGCATGAGCGGCAGCCATATCGCCTTCCACACTCTGGCACGATGAAGCCCCCGTGAGGATGCCCACACCGAACTCTTCGCCTTGTTCATGCAGCTTCACCGCGCGCTTGGAGAGTTCACGAAAAATAGCCTTGGGGTTGCCGTTTGGAGTAAAACCAGACAAAGCCATCATGTCTTTGTCTTTAATCATCGCAGCTGCCTCGTCAGCAGTAATTCTTCTGTAAGCCATAACAAAGTTTGTTGTTTTGGCTGACAAAGGTACAAACTTTTTTGCGAAAAGCACAAGTTTCTTTTGCTTTTCTCTCTCTTAATCGTACCTTTGACCTTCATCGAAGGTACTCACGTTCGGAAAAGCTAAAATAAATTTTGCTTTTCTCTCTCTTAATCGTACCTTTGCCGTCAAATTGAACAACAAAGATAATATGAAAAAGATTTGTAAGTTCATCGCCGATTATATGGGTTTGCTGGTACTTTTGTCTGCTATTGTGGCGTTGGTTTTCCCAGATATGGTCAGTCATGTTAAACCCACGATTATCAATCCCTTGTTGGGAGTCATCATGTTCGGTATGGGAATGACGTTGCGTACAGAAGACTTCCGTATCGTGTTCAGTCGTCCGAAAGATGTTACCATAGGTTGCTTGGCACAGTTCACCGTCATGCCCCTGTTGGCTTGGCTGTTGGCGAAAGCGTTTGCCCTTGACGATGCGTTGGCTTTGGGTGTTGTTCTTGTAGGTTGCTGTCCTGGCGGAACAGCGTCCAATGTCATCACGTATCTTGCCAAAGGCGATCTTGCCTTGTCGGTAGGTATGACGGGTGTCAGTACTCTGCTAGCTCCAGTGCTGACCCCCCTGTTGGTGTGGCTTCTGGCAGGTAAGACCGTCGATGTCGATGTCGTCGGCATGCTGCTAAGTATCCTTTGGGTAGTCATCCTCCCCATTGCGGCAGGACTGTTGATCAAGCGGCTTCTCCCCCGTCTGACAACAGCTGCCACAGCCTATCTCCCAGCGTTGTCTTCGCTTGTTATCTGTGCCATCGTGTTGATTATTATTGGTGCCAATGCCAGCAAACTGCTGTCGAGCGGATTCATCGTCATTCTCGTGGTGATGCTCCACAATTTGGGTGGTCTTGCCCTCGGCTATACCGTCGGCACCCTTCTACATATGAGCGAAACCAAGCGTAGGGCAGTCAGTATTGAAGTAGGTATGCAGAACTCAGGTCTTGCCTCGTCGTTGGCAACGCTCCATTTCGCAGCCTATCCTATGGCAACCATCCCTGGTGCTATCTTCAGTGTGTGGCACAACATCAGCGGAGGCCTTGTTGCTCACCTGTTTCAAAAAAAGAAATGATGTTTCTTTGTCATGTCTTCG
>Ga0247609_10003365_pt1 | contig 16250 bp, 8 predicted proteins | sample 172DNAGHGlowgp2_FD_193487 | JGI IMG/M metagenome (GOLD analysis project Ga0247609, IMG submission 193487) | Sheep rumen microbial communities from Palmerston North, Manawatu-Wanganui, New Zealand - 1728 DNA GHGlow gp2 | ecosystem: Host-associated > Mammals > Digestive system > Stomach > Rumen ...
CAGACCCAGCATCTTGTTGTCAGCATCGAAATAGTCAGCGATGACGGCGGTAGAGGCATGCTTACGGTGAGCAGTACCGAAAGCATCCATCACGTAGCAGTCAGCATAAGAGGCAAGTGTCTTGGCAAACTCCTTCTGAGAAGCCTTCATCGCCTTCTTAGCCTCGTCATATTTAGGATCTTCCTTGTCGATACCTACGGGCTTACCCTCCTCCTCAGGATAGAAACGGAGGTTCTCCAGCAACAGTGCCTCACCCATCTTCAGAGCCTTGGCAGCATCCTGAGCCTTAGCGCAGTCAGGAGCGAAAGCTACGGGAACGCCCAGTGCCTTCTCCACAGCCTCACGGATCTGACCGAGTGACTTCTTCATGTCTACCTTTCCTTTGGGCTTACCCATGTGTGACATGATGATGGTAGCACCACCGTCGGCAAGGATCTTCTTCAAAGTAGGAAGGGCACCGCGGATACGGGTGTCATCAGTAATTTTTCCGTTCTCGTCCAGGGGTACGTTGAAGTCTACACGTACGATTGCCTTCTTACCGGCAAAGTTGAATTCATTGATTGTCATAATGTTGTGTTATTTAATTGGTTTGAATATTCAAAATCGAACGCAAAGATACGAAAATAAGTTCATAGTTCATAGTTCATAGTTCATAATTTAAAACTTTTTTGCTTACTTACATTCATAATGTAAGACGGACTTTGCAAATTGAAAAGAAATCTTAAGATTTTGCTTGTTTGGCGGAAAATGATTACCTTTGCAATCCAAATCAACAAAGGTTATAAAGACAATGAATATTCAGAACATTCCCGTCCTGCTGCTTACGGGTTATTTAGGCAGTGGAAAGACAACACTTCTGAACCGCATCTTGCAGAATAAGAAAGGGATAAAGTTTGCTGTTATCGTCAATGATATCGGTGAGGTGAATATCGATGCTGACCTGATAGAGAAGGGTGGGGTCGTCGGACAACAGGACGACTCACTGATGGCGTTGCAGAACGGTTGTATCTGCTGTACACTGAAGATGGACTTGGTGAAGCAGTTGCAGGACATCCTCGCCATGCACCGCTTCGACTATATCGTCATCGAGGCAAGTGGTATCTGTGAGCCAGGTCCTATCGCACAGACCATCTGCAGTATTCCCTCTTTAGGTCCTGAGTATGTGAAGGACGGTTACCTGCAACTCGACAGTATCGTGACGGTGGTCGATGCCCTCCGGATGCGTGACGAGTTTGAGGGAGGCAACGACCTGTTGCGCCAGAATATCGACGAGGAGGATATTGAGAACCTCGTCATCCAACAGATCGAGTTCTGTAACATTATTCTGCTCAACAAAGCCTCAGAGGTGTCGAAAGAGGAGTTGGGTAAGGTGAGGGAGATTATCCGTACCATCCAGCCCAAGGCGGAGATTATTGAGTGTGACTATTGTGACGTAGACCTTGAAAAACTGATTCATACAGAGAAGTTCAATTTCGATGAGGTTGCCACCTCTGCAGCCTGGATTCAGGAACTGGAGAACGGTCATGACGAGGAGGATGACGAGGATGATGATGACCATGACCATCATCATGACCATCATCATGACCATGACCATCACCACGAGCATGAGCACCACCATCATCACCACCATGATGAAGGCGAGGCTGAGGAATACGGTATCGGCACTTTCGTTTATTATGCCCGTCGTCCTTTGAACCTTGGCTTGTTCGACGAGTTTGTTGCCCGTAAGTGGCCCAAGAGCATCATCCGTGCCAAGGGTATCTGCTACTTCAAGGGCGAGGAAGACATCTGCTATGTCTTTGAGCAGGCAGGCAGACAGGTGTCACTGCGTAATGCGGGACAGTGGTATGCCACCATGCCGAAGGAGGAGCTGGACATGATGATGGCACGTGACGAGAAGCTGCGGCATGACTGGGACGATCAGTATGGTGACCGTATGCAGAAGCTGGTGTTCATCGGACAGCATCTGGATAAAGAGCAGATCACCAAAGACTTGGATTTCTGCTTAGCATAATAATACATGCTCGGATTCAAAGGCGAATCCGAGCATGTTCTTTAAAGGTTGAAATGGTATCTGGCACCTGCCATCACCCAGCACCCGGGTTGTGGCACGTTGCCGTAGTCTACATACCGCTTGCTGGTCAGGTTGTTTGTCTCTATGTATATGGAATAGGTGTCGGCATTCCAACTGAGTCTCGCGTCTACCACGGAGTAGGGATGATAGTTCTTCACCTCTCCGTCGACAGTCGTGTAAGATCCCATACGGTCCTGGAAACGATAGTTCACCGAGAGGTCGAGCCGTTTCATGAGATGCAGGAGCAATGATGCCGTCAGCTTGTGACGCAGATACTCAAGGGAGTATTGCGACTGTAGATAGTCCTCCGTGTCCTTGTCCTGGTGCAGGTAGCAGTAGGCTAAGTGAAGAGTGAAGAGTGAAGAGTGAAGAATCGCAGATGCTTCCAATCCAGTAGTGTTGACCTTCGTGTGGTTGACACTCTCCCAGACGGGTTCCGTCTCGCGGGTATCCATCACCCAGTCAATCATGTTGCGGGCATGATGGTGGAAGACGCTTGCCTTAGCACTGAAGTGTGTCGTGTTGAATTTTACACCGCCCTCGATGGCATGCAGTTCCTCCGGCTTCAGGTATTTGTCAGCCTTATGACCTCCTACGCTGTAGTACAGTTCTGTAAAGGAAGGCATGCGGAGGGATGAGTTATATGAGGCATAGATCTTCCAGTTGTCACCGATACGGTAGCTGGCATCGATACCCGGATAAACCTTAAACGGCATCTGGTTCCAGGTGTTCTTCACTGCAATGAAACCCGCCGAGAGGGTGAAACGTTTCAACAGGATGTTATGCTCCAGATGGAAGGAGAGGTTAGAGCGGTTCAGTCCCACCTTATAATGACTGAACGGGTCGGAGAGTGGTTCACCGAGATTGGTACTGACAATGTCCTCGTTGCGGAACTCTGCACCGAAGGCTGTTCGTCCCAACAGCCAGTCGAAGTAACTGTTGAGGTTGATGCCGAAGACATCCGTGCGGTGGTAGTTAAAAGGAACCTTCTCCTCAGAGCCTCTGATCAGTTCAAAGCGGTCGTGTGAACGGTTCCAGTAGATACTTGGACGGAAGTGCCATTTCCCTGTTGTCACCTCACCCTGTAATGCGGCAAAGATCTTGGTGGTCTTCTCAAACTGCTCGTCGAACTTCGCACTGTAGAACGTGTTCGAGCCGAACCCTTTTGTGGACAGTCCTGCGTGCCATGAGAGTTGAGAGTTGAGAGTTGAGAGTTGAGAGTTGCCTTGGTAGAACACTTTGAAGCCCGAGTAGTCGCTGTTCAGGGCTCCTGCTTTCGACCGTGAATAACCGTCGCTGCGGGTGTAGCTGGCGGAGAGGGATGACCCCACCCCCAGCCCCTCCCGAGAGGAGGGGAGACTGAAACGTCCTCCTGCTGACAGGTAACCGAAGGAGCCGCCCTCCAGCCGGACATCAGCCGTTTTACCTCCGGCATCTTTCGTCACGATATTAATCGCCCCCACCAGTGAACTGGTGCCATACACGCGACCTGCAGGACCCTCAAGGATCTCTATGCGCTCAATGTCCGCGATGTCGCAGGGGAAGTCGAAAGCGTTGTGCCCTGTCTGCGGGTCACAGATGTTGATGCCGTTGAGCAAGATGGTGATCTGCTCACTCGTGCTGCCTCTGATTCCGATATCCGTCTGTGCACCAATCGGTCCTCGTTGACGGACATCCACGCCTACAGCGTACTTTAATAAATCGTTAATACTTTGTACTGGCGCCGCCTGAATATCCTCGCGGCTCAGTACAGTGACCATTCTCGCTGCTTGCCCTAATGCAAGCGGTGCGCGTGACCCGGTGACTTCCACGTCGTCCAAGGTCGCCTCTTTGTCTGGGGTGTTGTCAGTGATGGCGTTGGTGTCTGTACCACTCACCACTTTGACATCATCAGCATGGGTGGCAGCTGCTGCGTGGAGTGTTGCCACACTCAGTACACCGATGGTGACTACATGTCCCAAACACGCAAAGAGGGCATATCCCTTTCTGGCAAAACGGCGGAAACGGAAAGCCTTGCGCTGATTGAAATTTGGTTTGTACATCATGTGAATTGTAAAAAAGCGGGTGCAAAGGTAATATTTTTTCGTGTAAACACCAAAACTTTTACCCGAACAAAGCACGCAGCGCCTCTTCCACCTTGCGGACAGGTACAAGTTCTATGTTGAACTTCTTGCGGTTCAGTCCTGAGAGGTTGTATTTGGGGATGATGATGTGCGAGAATCCCAGTTTCTCCGCCTCTGAGATACGTTGTTCGATACGTGCCACGGGGCGTACCTCACCACTCAGTCCGACCTCACCAGCCATGCACCAGCCACTCTCAATGGGTGTGTCGACATTAGACGACAGGACGGCGGCAATGACGCTGAGGTCCATTGCCATATCGGTGACTCTCAGTCCTCCTGCGATATTCAGGAACACATCCTTCTGCATGAGTTTGAACCCCACTCGTTTCTCCAATACGGCAAGCAGCATGTTCAGACGTCGCTGGTCGAAACCTGTTGCGGAGCGCTGGGGGGTTCCGTAGGCTGCGGTACTGACCAATGCCTGTGTCTCAACCAAGAAGGGACGGACACCCTCGATGGCACTGCTGATGGCAACACCCGAGAGTCCGTCATGGTCTTCCGTCAACAGCAGTTCGGAGGGGTTGCTGACCTGTCGCAGTCCTGTCTGCTGCATCTCGTAGATGCCCAGTTCTGAGGTAGACCCGAAACGGTTCTTGATGCTTCGCAGGATGCGGTACATATAATGCTGGTCACCCTCAAACTGGATGACGGTGTCCACGATATGCTCCAATATCTTCGGACCTGCCAGGGTTCCTTCCTTGGTGATATGACCAATCAGGATGACAGGTACCCCGCTTGACTTGGCAAAGCGCAGCAGTGCCGAGGCACATTCCCGTACTTGGGCGATACTGCCCGCCGATGACTCCACATCCTCCGTGGAGATGGTCTGGATGGAGTCGATGATGATCAGTTCGGGTTGTACCTCCTTGATATGGTCGAAGATGGCTTCGAGGGAGTTCTCGCAGAGGATGAGGAAGTTGTCAGACCCCTCCAACCTCCCCTGTTGAGGGGAGGCAATGAGACGTTCGGCACGCATCTTCAGCTGGTGGGCACTCTCCTCACCACTGACATACAGCACCCGTTTCTCTGGCAGGTTCAGCATGGTCTGGAGGGAGAGGGTAGACTTGCCGATACCGGGTTCGCCGCCTAATAGTACGATGGAGCCCGGCACGAGACCGCCACCCAGTACGCGGTTCAGCTCCTCGTCGTGCATATCAATGCGAGGGTCGTCATGGGCAGAGATGTCACGAAGGCGAAGCACCTTGTTCTCTCGCAGTTGTCTGCCCGCCGATGCCGCCGCCGATGTAGCAGTCACCTGTTTGCGAGTGTCTGCCACTTTGATCTCCTTGAACGTGTTCCACTGTCCGCATGACGGACATTTTCCGATCCATTTAGCCGATTCTTGTCCGCAGTTCTCGCAGACATACATTGTCTTGTCTTTTGCCATATCGACTGCGAAGATACAAAAAATAACCGAATATGCCAAACTTTTTATTTTTTCTCTTTTTTGATTTTCTTAAAAATACTATGAGATCAGTTACCGACTGACCAGCACTCAGTTACCGACTGACCATTGCTTTGTTACCGACTGAAGCCTCTTTTCATACCGATTAAAGCCCTTAATCGGGTCAATTAAAGCCTCCATTTGATAAAGATATAGCTAACCACTCGTTCCGATATCTGTTATGGGGGTACTCCGATATCTCCTATGGGTCACGCAAGGCATCCTTTAGGGGGTAAAGGAGATATCCCCAAGGGGCTTAGGGATTATCTGTACCTTTGTGTTGAATAAAAAAGAATTTCGCAAAAACATATAACCATATAACATGACAGAGCGCAAACCCCGATAAATAGAGGCTTTAAAGCATGTTATATGCTTGCTGAACATATAACATACATATAACATGCTTCTAACCCAAATGTTATATGTATGTTACATGTATGTTACATGTTTGAGCAACATGTAACATGGCTCAATCCCTTTGTACAAGGGCATTGGATCCACATCATGTTATATGGTTATATGTTTTTGCGAAATACGTAAGTGTTCTTCAAATTTCTGATACTCTTTTTAAACAATACGACTGGCAGATTTTTCAATTCTTGATTATTGTTTGATATATAAGAAATTGTTATCATAATCCAATACAAGTTCTACTTCTTTTAAGAACTTGTATCCTATGGCTCCTGCATAGTTTCTGCCGATGCTAGCGGGAAGTATCGGTAGAATATGTTTTTCCATGTTAACTTTCTTCCCCAGCATCTCAGCGGAATCCATTTTGATGTATTTTATCGTCTTTCCGTCTTTGCTCCTTTCTGATAGTTCGAACCCTTGTCTGTCGAGCGATTCGATTACTCCTTCGCTTTTCCCGCATAAAAAGAAAAAGTATGCATTGCCAGTGTCAATGAGGAATCTCCCGATAATCTGACCGGACCTGTAGTCACTGTCCATGATGCGCAAAGGAGCATCAGTCCCTACGAAACCTTTCTTATCAATGGTCATGATGCCTCGCTTGTATTTTTTCTCAGGCAAGGCTCGCTTGCCAAATTCCACATAGCCTTTAGCAATATTCAACGTTACCATTTGGCTACCGTCTTTTGCCATATAGCAACTACCCATTATCATATCGTATCCACCATCTTTAAACCATTTTTTTGCCTGTCTTAAATCGGCGATATAAACAGGGCGGGTGTTTCGTAAGCCGTCAACATCCAGCGTGTCAGATATAACTTGGTAACACCATAGTGTTTTACCAATAGCGGGTAAGCGTACAGCAAGACGGCAGGTCGTCAGGTTCAGTTGCAATCCAGAAGAGACTACAAAAGTGCTGTCAAGAATAGTGATGGACGATCCAGTGTCAATCAGCGCACGTGCTTTTACTTGTTTGTTCAGACTAACTTCTGCAATCATGTGGTTCTTTACTTCCTTAAAGTGAATGCGCTGGGCGAATGCGCTTTGAAAGGATAAGACAGTAATGAGAAAAAGTATCGTTTTCATATCATTTCTATGTTGCTTTTCATTCTTCTTGCAAAGGTATATCTTTTCTTATAATTATATGAGAAAAAGTATGATTTTAACTTTTGATTTCAGAAAGAAATGGAATGTTCTCATTATCATTTGGGATGTGATGTGTATCCTTGACCTTGCGGTCAAAGGTACTCACGTCGTTCGAAAATCCCAAATAAATTTGGTTTTTCGCTCACTTAATCGTATCTTTGCACTTTGTTATGAAGAAGTTGTTTTATGCTATCATAGCTTTGATGATCCTGTCGGCATGCGGACAGTCTTACGAGGAGACGAAGCGCTTGTCAAGGCAACAGCGGCGGGAAGCAATGCGTAAGGACTCTGCTGCCCTGAAGATTGCGGTCATGCCCACACTCGACTGCCTGCCGATGTATGTGGCAGAGTATCATCAGTTGTTTGACACCCTGAATGGTGGGGTTCGCCTGAAACCCTATATGGCGTATATGGATTGTGACACCGCTTTAGAGCGTAAGCGGGTGGAAGGTAGTGTGAGTGACTTGGTAAGGTCGGCATGCATGGAGAAGCGGGGGACGAAACTGCGTTACGTCTCTGCTACGAACGGCTATTGGCAGTTGATTACTAACAGGAACTCACGTATCCGTCAACTCAAACAGTTGGATGACAAGATGATAGCGATGACCCGTTTCTCGGTGACGGACATGCTCTGTGACATAATAGTGGATTCCGTGAAACTTCGTGATGAGCATGTGTTCCGTGTACAGATCAACGACTTGAACGTTCGGATGGATATGTTGCGTAACAATGAGATGGATGCCCTCTTCTTCCAGGAACCGCAGGCAACTGTTGCCAGGATAGCGAAGAATCCCGTGGTGCTGGATACCAGGAAGGCAGACATGCAGATGGGTGTCATCGTGTTCCGTGAACAGGAGATGCGTCATCCGGAACGTCATAAGCAACTGGATTTATTCGTCAAGGCATATAATTCCGCATGTGACTCCATCAATAAAAAGGGAGTAGGTTATTATCGTGACCTGATAGTGAAGAAATGCGGTGTGTCGGCGGCTGTTGTCGACTCGCTGCCAAAGACCATCAAGTATCAGCATGCCATCGGTCCTCGTCAGAAAGACGTGGACAGGGCGAAGAAATGGCTTCAGAAGAAATAAGATGACAGGTACAGAACAACAAATATACAGAGTAGCCCAAGAGCTGCACCGTGGTAATGTCGGATTGGCTATCGCTGAGATGGAGACCTATCTTGCCGCCTACCCGCAGCAGCAGACCTTAGAGCGCCTGAATGGTATCAAGGCAGAATATGAGTTGATGAGGGACTACTGGCGCCGTGGGGTAAATGACCCTCAGTTGGACCAGCTTTATCACCATCTTCTCCAAAGGGTGTATGTGCTTTATGCGAATGTCGCCCTGTTTCATCGGTTGCGTCAGTATCCTACGCTGTCGGGAATCCATAACCGGGTACGGATGGAAAGGAAAGACTGGTCGCTGGCAGATATCCGTAAGGAGATGGAGGGGTTCGTCAGCAATATCGCCATGCTGGAACTGGAGCCTGAGCATACTCGTCAGGAGAAAGGCGAGCAGCTTTATAAGGACCATCAGTCAGCGATGAGCAACCTGTTTTGTTATGTGCTGACATCCCGTATGTGGACCGATGGAGTGGGGAATGATTTCGAGGAGCTGTTGATTTCTCCCACTGTTGATAGTAATGACCAACAGTTATTGGTCTCTGCCGTCACCTTGTCGTTATTGAACCAGTATGACATCGTGAAATTCCGTGTGCTGGTGAATGTTTACCGTCGTTCCCAGGAGGTTGCTGTCCAGCAGCGTGCCCTGGTAGGATGGGCATTGTCATTAAAAGAGAGTGTTAGGGAAATATACCCCGAGCAGGAAGAGTTGGTGACATCCCTTCTCTCCTCAAAAACGGTATGTGAGGAACTGACGGAACTGCAGATGCAGCTGGTGTATTGTCTGAATGCGGAGAAGGATACGAATACCATCCAGCAGGAGATAATGCCCGACCTCATCAAGAATAATAACTTGAAAATCGGTCCGTTCAGTATTGAGGAAAGAGAAGACGACCCGATGGAGGACATTCTTCATCCAGAGGCATCTGAGCAGCGGATGGAGAAAATGGAATCCACTTTCGGACGCATGATGGACATGCAGAAGCAGGGGTCGGATATCTATTTTGGCGGCTTCTCGCAGATGAAACGTTTCCCTTTCTTCTATGATATCAGTAACTGGTTTGTTCCATTCTACCTCCAGCATCCCGATATCAAACATTTCGTTGACAGGATGAAGGGGAATATGTTTGTGGAGCGGTTAACGAAGATGGGACCATTCTGTAACAGTGACAAGTATTCGTTCATCATTGCCTTCCAGCAGGTTCTTGACCATATCCCGGAGAGTCTTCGTAAGATGATGGAGCGGGGCGAGGCAACGATGGGGGAAGTTCCTGTCGATGAGTTGAATACGACAGCCTTTGTCCGGCGTGCCTATCTGATGGATCTTTATCGTTTCTATCGTCTGTATCCAAGTCGTAATGAGTTTGTGAATCCCTTTAATACCACTTCTGTTGATCTTGGTGCCTGTGAGTTCTTCAGTCTGTGGCTTTTTAAAGGTTCTCCCCTGGAGCCCTATAAAGACCAAGTCGTCCGGTTGTTAAAACGCAAGAAGATGAAAGAGCCTGCGATGCGCTTGCTGGACTCGTATAGTGACGACCATCGCTCCATACAATATTATATATGGAATGAGCTATATGATATGGCTTTAGAGATGGACCCTCAGAATGAGATTGCCTTGAGGGGGAAGGCACGAAAGTTGTATGAGTTGGGCATTTTTGATGAGGCGCTGGACACCTATGATGAATTATTGTTGCTACATCCTGATAACGCCACCTATCTGTTGAATAAGGCGGTCTGCCTTGTTAATACAGAGGATTTCGAAGAGGCTCTGAAACTATTGTACCGGTTGAATTATGAACAACCCGACAATGAGCGTGTGAACCGTGTTCTGGGGTGGGCGCTTCTTTGTAATCATCAACTGGAACAGGCTGACAACATCTATCAGAAGCTTACCGCTGTGGAGAATCCATTGATTGACGACTGGCATAATTATGCCTATTGCTGCTGGTTCTCTGGCAGGATAGATGAGGCTGTCAATTGCTTCAGGAAGTATGCGGACTCCAATGGGGAAGATGGGAGTTTCCTGTTGTTTGACTACCAGTTATTGGAGAGCTATGGTATAAGCGACACACAGATCAAACTGATGGAGGCAGCAGTCTTGTCTTGAGACGGTGATAGCACCATGTCCATCCGAGTGGAATACCCACTCCCGCAATCGTATAGAGTATCCAGAAACAGTCTTCCTTGGCATAGTCGTGGATGACCATGTGGCAGCCTATCTGTGCAAAGTCCAGGTCATAATACCATATCTTTAACAGACTCACCAGTTTGTAGCTGATGATATGGAAGACAAAGATGGGTAGCGTGTTGTCACCACAGTAAACAAGAAAGTGCTTGACCCTTCCCTCATGCTTGTCTAAATAATGGGCAATATTATAAGTCATGAGGAAACCGCAGATGGCTGGGACGGGTAGGGAGATAAACTGGATGAACGAGGAGCGCCAGTTCATGTTTGCTGTCAGATATGTAGAGAACAGATAGACAATCAGGGCAAAGGCGACCGTCATCCACCAGGTCACTGTGTAATGTTGTTCCCATTTGCGGAACAGAAACCCACATCCGAAGAAGAAGGTTCCCATGATCTCCCGGTAACCTCCTTGGATGAGTGTGATGATACGAAGTCCCTCTGATGTTTTCCATGCGGCAAGTAATAACATGGTGGCACAGACTCCTATGGGGACGATGAGTTCTTTATGAGGTGCTAACCTTGATGACTTTTCAATAAGTGCGTTGAGTCCCTTATATATAATAAGGTATGCGATACTGGCAACTAACAGTCCTCGGAAAAACCAGAAGGCACCGCACAAAAACTGGTCGTAGCCGCCCATTGCCGTTACCATTGTCCATAGGTTCTGCTGCATCTGATGCCATGAGTAGGGATGGGTTACCCCTCCGCTCCAGTTCCCATACTGCTCATTGAGGATGCCGAGGTCGAACATCCAGTTATGAATCATCAAAAAGAACACTGACCATGTCAGAAAGGGTATATATAGTCCCTTGATGCGTTTCTTCACGAAGGTGGCCTCGTCGTTAAGATAGCGGAGCGAGAAGAAATAACCTGCAGTGATGAAAAATACTGGCATGTGAAACTCGTAGAGGAACCGGCTGATGATATCTGGAGCATCAGCATGTCCAATGACCATTAAGATAATGGCAATAGCCTTACAGATGGATATGACAGTATTGCGTTTCATGAACAGTTTACAAGAAAGGTGCTAACAGATGTGCAAACCATCCACGGAATTTCTGCCATGGTGTCCGGAACTGATCCCAAGACTCCTCTGTCAGCAGGAAACTCTTCTTGGTGTCACGGTCGAACATGTCATCCAACTCTTTAGTAGTAGCCTTGTCGATAATAACGGCGTTTTGCTCAAAGTCACATTTCAGGCTACGGGCATCCAGGTTCGTACTGCCAACCGTACAGTAACGACCGTCCACCATCATGATTTTGGAATGATGGAACCCTGGTTTGTACATCCATATGATGGCTCCCCGTTTCATGAGTTTGTGTGCCTGATAATAGGCACAATCTGGTGTCAGGGGAATGTCACTCTTCGCTGATAACATGATCTCCACCTTTACTCCTCGTCTAATAGCCCTTGTCAAAGCTCTTGTGAGTTTGGGTATTAAGGTGAAATAGGGATTGATGATCTTAATGGAATCTTTCGCCTGGTCGATGGCACTGATATAGAACTGTCTCATAATCTTGGGCGTGCGGTGAGGTTCACGGGTAATGATACCTACCATTTTCTTGCCCGCGGTGGATGTCGTGTCAGGCTTTAAGCCTTCGAATTTTGTCATCGTACCTCCACGATAGTATTTGATGCCATGGATGTTCTCTCCCGTTACACGATTCCATATCCTAATGAAAATCTTCTGCAACTCATTGACGGCATCACCTTCGATGCGGCAGTGCATATCACGCCATTCCCCAACTTGCGGAGTTCCTTTGATGTAATAGTCTGCCACATTCATGCCTCCCGTGTAAGCTATTTGTCCGTCAATGACGACTATTTTGCGGTGGTCACGCCCGAATATCTTATTAATCCATGGGAAACGGATAGGGTCATACTCGACAATTTTAATACTGTCATCACGCAATGCCTTCAAGTGATATTTTTTTAGAGGCTGGTTGTTGGAGTCATTGCCGAAACCATCGAACATAGCACGGATTTCCACTCCTTCTTTCCGTTTCTCACGAAGGATGTCAAACAGCAGGGAGGCGATGGAGTCGTTACGGAAGTTGAAGTACTCTAAATGAACACTGCTCTTTGCCTGGTGTATAGCCTTGAACATGTCATCGAACTTCTCCTGTCCTGACATTAAGAGCGTAACGCTGTTGTTATCAGAGAATTGGATTTTTTCAGAACGAAGAGTATGAACAATCAGCGAGTCGCTCGTCTGAGCGCTCGCTGATTGGATGATGCATAATAATGCGATAATGATATTAATTCGCATCTTATTTCTTGTATTTAAATCTATACTCAAGTGGGGTCATACCATATTTCTCCCTAAAAATATTAATGAAATTCTCAGCCGTAGAGAAACCGATGTTAATGGCAAGCTCACTCATGTTGATATTGGTCTTAGTCAACAGCACACAGGCATGTTTCAGACGAATCTCCCGGACAATCTCAGCAGGTGTCTTGGTAGTGATGCTTCTGATCTTATGGAAGAAAGGAACTCGTCCCATGCCCATTGCTGAAGCCATCTCCTCCAGACTGATTTGTCCTCGGCTCATATTTTGAAGGACGTACTGTTCTACGTTCTTCATCAGCTGGCGGTCCATCATATTACTCATCGAGTAATTTCCAATAGTCTCATCCTCTCCGTAGAATTGTTGTGCAAACGTATCGCCTTGTTTTGCCGGGGCATTCTCTATAGGTTCTTGTTGTGGAACATTCTCCGGCTCTTCCTCAATAGCTTCTTTTGACTTGTCAACCTCTATGTTATCATAGGACATTGTCGCAGTTGTCATACTGGCATTTCGACCTTCCAACATGCGGGTCTCTCTTCCTTCAATGGTGTCCTGCTCCATTTCCACAGGACCTAATCCCATCAGTTTGTTAAAGCGTATGACAGCTTCCTGCACGTTGAACGGCTTGGCGATGTAATCGTCAGCAGCAAGTGTGATGTTCATGTCGCTCATCATTTCTTGTGTCAAGACGGAGTCTGTCATCAATACAAATTTGATTTGTTGTGTGCGTGGGTTTGATTTGAGTTGGTTACAGAGCTCACTACCTGTCATGTGCTTCATGTCCTGCTTACAAATGACAAGATCAGCTTTTATGGCTTCTATATCAGGAATGGCAAGTCTGATGTCGTCATAGATGTGGAAGTCGTAAACTTCGCGTAAATGGGCATTCATGAAATTGTTGAAGTCCTTGTTGCTGTCGATGAAGACCACGTTGAACTTATGGGTTTTCTTATCCAAACGCCGAGGTTGGATGGTTGCTGTCAGTTCTGATGTGTCGATGGCAGACAGACTGATTTCACCTTGGTCATTCAGTTCCATACGGTCTTTTGCCGAAGACTCAGCTTTCGCTTCTGGATTCTCCAGGATCGTTTGCATTTCAGAAATACGCGTAATGACTTGTAGCATCTGGAAATGTAGGGAGTTAAGCTGTTCACGTCCTTCCAAGTCGTTTTCTTTCTCTGCGAGGTCACTTATGATGGTTGTCATTCGAGCCATAGGCTGACGTAACTCGTCACTGGTTATCTTGATTTCTTCGCGCTGACGTTTCAGCTCATCAATAACAGTGCGTTTTCGGGTCATATATCTCTTGATCTTCTTATAGCCATGTCGCCAGATAAAGAGAGCAATAATGGCTAACACGACATACAGGGATAACATCCACCATGACAGCCACCATGGGCGGTCAATGGTGATCTCCAATTTCCGCTCCTGATTGCTTACTGCACCGTCTGCACTGACTGCTTTCACGTGTAAGGTGTATTTTCCGCTTCCTAAATCGTAGAATTTGACACCGTGCAGTAAAGCGTCACCATTCCTCCAGTCGTGGTCACGACCTTCCATCCAATACATGAATTGGAGACGTTCGCCTTGGTTGTAGTTACCTGCGGCGAATTTGATGGTGAAGGTGTTCTGCTTGTTTTTCAGGTGAATCTTACTGCTTTCGTTTAGAGCCTGGGGGAGGATGACATTACCGTCATATTCATGTCCGACCATGATTTCTTCCTCTCCGATAAAGAGTTGGGTAAGCATGACACGCGGCAGGGTGTTCTGGTCTTCCTTAATACCTTGGCGTACCCAGTTAATACCAAAGAGACCTCCGAAAATGACGGAACCGTCAGATTTCGTTAAAATAGCTCCTGTGTTAAACTCGTTACTTTGCAACCCGTCTTTCGTGTCATAGTTATAAAGTCCATATCCGAAGGTTCCCTCTTCTCTGTTTCGTTGAACGACGATACGGCTGATACCATTACTGGTTGTTACCCAAATATTACTGCTTTTATCTTCTGTGATGCCACAGATGGAATTGTTGCATAATCCTTGTTTCTCTGTGATATAATTCAAGGAGTCAGATGCCACATTCAACACGTTCAATCCCTCACGTGTTCCTACCCAGATAAGTCCGCGCGAGTCTTCAAAAACCTGTGTGATGTAATTGTTGGTGAATGTCTTAAGGTTTGTCGAGTTTCCAGTATAGAGAGACTTCTCACGAGTAGAGAGATTCAGCATGATCATTCCTTCTGACGTTCCTATCAAAAGGATATTGTTTCTTCCGTAATGAAGGCAAGTGATATTATTCGTGCTCAGCATACCATTTTCACGCGTATAGGATGAAAAGGTGTTCATCTTCGGATTGTATACCTGCAAGCCTCCGTTAGTGGCTATCCATAGGTTACCGCTGTTGTCCTTTTCCAAGTCGTTGATATGGTCGTCTATCAGTGTTCTCATGCTGTCACGGGCTGCTGAGAAGATATGTGAGGAGCCGTCTTTGATACGTGTGAGACCGTTCTGTCTGGAGCCGACCCAGATGCTGCCATCGTTGGTGGTAGCCATACATGACACTTTCTGACTTGCCAATGTACCTTCGTATCCGACAACGCCTTTATCGCTGGTACCATACCACATGTTGCCGTCTATGTCTTGGGCTATAGCTGTGACATCGCCATAAAAGATTGACTCGAATTTGTAGATATTATCTCCATAGAAAGCCACACCCGATTTTTCTGTTCCTACCCAAAGAAGATCGGTGTCATCCACATAAACACTTTGCACTCCAACAGTCTCCTGTGATAATTGACCGGTGCGTCCGTCATGCGGTTGAACGAATTCTGTCTCATGAGTGTTTGCGTTCATCCTGATAAGTCCCATGCGGTCTGTACCTATCCAGATGTTCCCTTTATTATCGCTTGCCATACCATTGACACTGCGGTCGACGGCAACACTTGTCAAACCTAATCCATTACCAACAGAAGTGTCCCATGTGTTGGTGTTTTTGTTGTAGAGCATTAAGGTTCCTTGACCATAAAGCCAGATATTGTCTGACTGGTCAGAGAAAACCTTCAGAGAATTACTTTTACGGAGATGCTGTTGGGCTATATGTTCACTCGCCCATACCGTATGTTGCTGGTGCATGATGTCACAACAAACGATTCTTCCATCATCATAGACAACAATGGCACCGTCGCGACACTCACCGATAGAGCAGATAACTCCCTGAGGTACTCCGTGACTGTCGTTGGTATATCCGAACTCATAGAGCAGTTGCTGTTGCATATTGTAGGCAACCACACCTTTGTTGGGGATGGATGCCCAAAGATTTTTGTGCCTGTCGAAGAATATCACATTGGGCTGTCCTTCTATTCCCATTCGTCCGAGAACTTGTTTCATGTCACGTTCAAATGTCTCAGTCTGAGGGTGATATACACAATAGCCCGCAGAGGTAAGAATCCACAAGTTG
>Ga0247609_10003369_pt1 | contig 16245 bp, 31 predicted proteins | sample 172DNAGHGlowgp2_FD_193487 | JGI IMG/M metagenome (GOLD analysis project Ga0247609, IMG submission 193487) | Sheep rumen microbial communities from Palmerston North, Manawatu-Wanganui, New Zealand - 1728 DNA GHGlow gp2 | ecosystem: Host-associated > Mammals > Digestive system > Stomach > Rumen ...
AACGCGACGCGTCACACATAGGCGGGAGGTGACTGGTGCGCCCGCAGAGATTTGAACTCTGAAAATCTACATCCTAAGTGTAGCGCGTCTGCCAAGTTGCGCCACGGGCACATAAATTCTAGGCGGATTTTTAGCTACATAATTTAAAAGATTACTGCTTAAATAATATTTGCTGTGGCCGCCTTACATATTTATTATAGCAGATTTTCTGCTAAAAGTCAATTATTTACCTCATAGAATAATCTATAACTAAATAACAATTCAGGATTAAAAAGCAATGAAATTATATTTTCTTTAGTAATGTGATTCTCATTACAAAAATTTACTACCTGGTAATCATGTTGAAAAATTTCACATTTAATCATAAATTATCCTTTCCCTTTACTATAATTATTATACTATAATTTTAGAAGAAAGTCAAATATTATTTTCTTTTATATACCATCTATGCTTACAATAAAATTTTTTATTATCAATAGATTTTAAAATTCGTCCAACAAATTTTTCTATACTGACATGTGCCAAATGTTCTGCTAAATAATATAACTTAATAATATTTGGAATATCAATACTATCAGCATAAATATGAATTTTACCTTTTTGAAATAATTCTATTGCTGCTAAACCACGAGTTTTTTCATCTATAAAATGATTATGAAGAATGGCAAATTCTCTTTCCATTTAATTACCTTCTTTACAGTATTGAAAATAAATCAAGATGGTAGGGCATCGGGGATTCGAACCCCGAAAGACATGGATTTTGAATCCACCTGCTGTGCCAATTCGCATAAGTCCAATGCCCCATAATGGTTATTGTTCCGCTACCAACTACTTACAGGGTTCTCTTACCCAAGCCATATTACTTCTAATCAGTTTAAAGGCGTATGAAGTGAGAACAGTAGCCTTGGTGCCGCGAACCGGATTTGAACCGGTAATGTATCTTGCGTGGCAGATTTTAAGTCTGCTGTGTCTCGCCAGTTGCACCACCGCGGCATAAAACCTGATGTAACCCTCACGCAGCTAGATGGTTACTTTGAATAGTACTTTAAGGTATGCTGCTAATATATAGGCTGTCAGGCACAACCTTTTAATAAGTGAGTGCGTGGTTGTTCGATATTTTTCTCCTTCCATGCAAAGAGATTGGGTGATCGACACTCCTCGAACAGGGCATGCCCGCGACCATCACGCCGCTATACATTGTTAACAATGGACGATTTTTATCGTTGTTCGCCGCAACCGTAGGCCTATATGTCCTACTTCTAGGTGGACCAGGGTATTTCTACCAGCCTAATGTAAGTTTTATTTTCTGGTTTGCGGTTTACACTTACAACCCAAAACAAGCTCCATTATCTACTCCATACCAGAAGAGTAATAATTTCATCACTTATGCCGCGCATCTTGTGCAGGGCGAATAGAACAGTAGGCGATTTCACCGGCGATTCGTCTATATATTCACTTCCGTGGGCTGTTCTATTACTAAGCGGTGCCGGCATTCTATTGGCCGCAATTTGTCTGCTTATACCGGCTAATTCTGCCACTCATCAAGCATTTCAGCCTGCTCGCGGCGAGACCAAGAAGAAGAAAACACAGTACGAGAAGTCTTACGCACAATTATCATTCCTTTCTTCAATAGGTTCTAGATTTCTCCAAGGCACAACAGCACGGTACACTGGATCAGAATTGTCTGGATAAAACATAGCATTATCTTCACTCTTTGTTCCAATTGCTGTCCCAATGACACCGATAAGCCAAGTATTGACATCATTTGATACACATCGTGCTTTGACTACCAAAATTTTTTTCTCCTTTCCTTGTTTCTATGAATATTATATCACAATTTCTATTCTTCGTCAAATAATTCTTCAATTTGATTTTGATAATCGTTTAATTTACGCTTATCGTTTGGACTCCAATTTTTAGAGACATTATAATTACCATAGGCTGTCCGATGTTTACCTTTATTATTAGTCTTATTACGCCTTTGGTAATAATATTCAGGCGCAGTTTTAACATAATAATGGAGAGGCTTGTCAACACCGCCCATTGCGTCAACTATTGCCTGATTACGTTTAGCATACTTCCAATCATTCTTGCGACGTTCGGCCGCAGTTCTACCAGTTGTAGAAAACGCATCCGAATAGGTTGATGATGGGTCATAATCATCGAGATAATCTCTACTATACATTAATTTTCTATCCCCATTCCTAAATCATGTTCATCAATCCAAAACCAGAATGAGTCATCTTCATATTCATCTGATTGGGTTTCACAAACAAAATCATCAAGATAGTCCATAAATGATTTGCTCCTTTCCTCTTACTATAATAATTATACTATAATTTTTATAGAAAGTCAATCCTGAAACTGGTGGAATTTAAACGCGCTACGACTAGATATTTCATTTTTTCTATGACATTCTGGACAAGTAATCCATTCATACCAGTCCCATTGGCACCCGTGACTTTGAATATCTTGATCTTCAAATGAAAAGATACACTCACAATACTTACAAGTGGCTTTATATTGCGCGTGACCGTGTTTGATAATTTTAATCATAATTATCTCCTTCATTCTTTCTATATATATTATAATACAATTTAAAGAAGAAGTCAATTATTTAATTCTTCTATTTGATTTTCCATATTCTCTATTTTTCTTTTATCTGCAATAGACCAATTCTTTGAAGGCTCCCATCCTCTGGCACCGTTACGATTTTTATTGTTGGTTTTTTCAGAACATAAAGGACATGAGCAATGAATTTTATTATCAGCATATTGATGGATGTTGTTGTAATAAAGGGGCCATCTGCCCGCGGCAGTATCCCTATCAATATGATATTTACGCATAGCTTTAGAATAACTTTTTGCACGAGTGTATGCTCTATCGTGAATTGCCATAATACAACAACTCCTTATTTTAATAAAAAAGCTAACGATTTTGATAACGCAGACCGTTCGCAACTCATACTGCGTGTATGAAAGTAGTCTCTTTATAAGAGAATGGTACTACCAACCAGATTTGAACTGGTGTCGCCGCCTTGAGAGGGCAGCATCCTTGCCACTAGACGATGGTAGCATAATGTGCGTTAACCCACGCGCACCACTGTTGGATGTGTTTTTGCTAGCTGGGTTCCCTCTATCCTATCACGGGAAGGACTTCAAAATCAACCGGTTAGCTATTTATAATTCTGCACTACAATCTTGCTGCTAACCGCAAGAAGTGCCTGGTACTCGGTAGGGGAATCGAACCCCTATCGCCGGATTGAAAGCCCGACGTGCTAGCCGCTGCACCAACCGAGCACGTTGCGGCGCTCTGGTGGCCGCGACCCTCATCCTTGAAACTACAAGAAACTAAGGATGACAGAAGTTTCTTACAATACACGTGAGTGATACTCTGCGTCTATGACACCCCGTCACTCCCGGAAGCGATTCGATTATGGCGATTACTCCGAGAAGTTCATCTACGGACACTTCCTCCCGAATCAATAAAGCCCGCAAAGTATTCTGGCCGCGGAACGCCAGTTAAAAAGGGGTAACAAGCGTATGCATCCACTGTAGTAACGACCGACCCCTGTTACCGACCGAATTACTTCACGGTAATTACTCGTCTGTCTAAGTCACCCTGTGACAGCTACAGGTTCCCTCTTTGTTTCACGCTCAGCATTAAAAAATGCCTCTTGGTACTTATAGCATCGCCACGTAAAGGCTTGGGATAAGACGCCAACTAACGACTTTGTTTACCCAGGTCGTTCGCAACATATACTGGGGTTTAGATTGCAGCGTGTATACCCACTGCCTTTACGGCAAACCTAGAATACCGGGCGAATCTTCACCGTTACCACCAACAACGTTCCCTCTTAGCCTGAACCTTTTGCAAGTAGGGCCAGTTTCCAGCATCGCGAACGAGGACGCTCGGGATAAGATGCCGTTCACCACGCGCTTTGATAACCCAGGTGCCCGCGTGGCCTCAGATCTGGGGAGCCAGGGTAATTTAGCTACCTGTGCACGGGTATTACCGCATTGCTGCTCATGTCGCTCCTAACGACTTAATTACGTAAATCAACCGGTTGAACACCAGTGCGGCGACAGGTCTTTCCGCGTTCGGACTATTGTGGGTCATGACTCCCACTCACCGGAAGAGCAAACAGGTTCCCTTCCCATCTGGTGACTATAACTTAGCACAACACCTATCTTCTTTTGGGTTAGGCTTCCCATAAGTTGTGCCATCATGGGTTACAACGCGAACCATGAACGCTTGGCAGTCTAATTTTGGTTGGTTCCTATTTATATAGCGTCGCGAGACCTACTCGGGTTTCCAACTGCCGCCCCTCTTACGCTATGGTCGCTCAACCTAGAATCGAACTAGGACTCGTCCCGGTATGAACGGGAAATTTTAGCCAATTAAACTATTGAGCGTTGGTAGCGAGAGGGTGGATTCGAACCACCGACCTTCAGCTTATGAGGCTGACGAGCTGACCGCTGCTCCACTCCGCATTATATGGCGGCCATATTTCACCGAAGTGAGGAATGTGCCATAACCCCTTGCGCAAGTAAGCCTTTTTGAGTTTTTACGATACTCTGCTCTGCCTAGGCATTCTCGTGTATACGACATCTTTATTTGACGCTGATTATCGTCAACCAACATTATCGTAGTGGACCAGTGAGGAGCATACAAGACAATCTCTGGTAAAACGTCAAGGGAAGTTTCCCTCACCTTGTATAATAATTATATCAAAATTTTTAATGAAAGTCAAGTATTTTCATTTATGATTTCAAGAAGTTCCGCGTCAGAAAGAACATTAAAACACTCATATATCTTTGCTTCAATTACATTGTCCTTTCCAAAATAATCATAAAGACGGTCTACATGATTACCGATAGTCCCCTGAATAGATACAAAGCCACGTTCATGCTTACGCTCGCCAGTATCTTCGTCCCAATAATCAATTTCATATCTTACCATGTTAGATAAGCTCCTTCATATCTTCCCACTTGATTTTAACGATTACACGTTCACCACAACGATTGCGTAGCTCAATAGTAGGTCTACATACTACTCCTTCCATTTCGCGTTTCTCTTCTGCGATTACAGAATTAGGATGGGTCTTTACGTATTCTACTGCTGCGTATAGCGGGCCAGTGCCAACAATGGGCACAGCTTTAATTCCAAACATCTTGGCAGTTTCCTCTACCCATTCGCGTGCCTGATAGTTATCACCAATAAGCACATCAAAGAGAATAAAATCTACGCCGTCAGAAATATACTTTCCGCCGCCCTTTTGAATCTTGCGGCCATAGCCCTCACCGAAAAGAATAACTTCCTTTTCGCCAAAAGCCTGCTCAAAAATCTGAGCATTGGTTTCGCCGCCAAATAGTTCATTTAGACGGGTAACAAGTTCCGCGGGAATAGCAGCATTATCGGTGCGGCCACCAAAGGTTACAGTATGGCCATCCCAACATACACGAATGTTAGTGCCGTCAATCTTTTCAGTCCAAATCCAATCATTGTCGCTGAGATATTCTACGGTAGGATCACGGAATACTCCCGGAAGTAGCTTTTTGTTCCGGTTGTGTCTCTTTGATAGAGAGTATCAATCTTTTCATACTTTCTCATACATTTTATTCCTTTCTTCTTACTATAATAATTATATCAAAAATTATATGGTAAGTCAAACATTTTCTTTTTCTTTAAATCGTTCAAGTTCACTACGAGTATAGCCAAGTTGATAAATCAATTCATTATTCTTTTCTTCTAAATCTGATTTTTCACGACGGAGATTTTTGACTTCTTCCATTAGAAAATCAATAATATTAAGATAAGGTTCAAATTCATTACTATACATATTAAATCTCCTTATGCATGTTCATTATTTTCATAATATCTTTATCTCCATATACGCATGCTTCTCCACTCGCAAAGAATGGGCAGCGTTCGCAGTATTCACTTAGCCAATTATCAAATACTTCATCAGACCAAATACCACGATCATGTTTTACTACTGCTCCTTCAAATCCATTCCAACCATCATAATGAGTACAATCTTCCCAAGGATTTTTCATACTAAATCTCCTTATATCCATAATGAGTAAGAAGTTGCCGCATATTTGCTACACCAACAGGATTCATAGAATGAATATGAAATCCCATAAGTGAAATTTGATTTTCTACAATATATTTACAAACGTCATAACCAGAAGGAGCAAAAGAGTCATCCATTTCATGCCTTTCACCTAAATCATGGTCAAGATCAATAATTATATTGTAAAACTCTTCGTTGTAATAGTTTAGAAAGAAAATTGCTTCGTCTGCACTACGGCAAATAATAGGAATCCATTCCATATGGGTATAGTTACGCAACGTCTTGAAGAAAGTGTCATCTTCACGAATATCATCTACATAGATATAGATATTTATCATGCTTTTGGTTCCTTTCTTTTCTTTCTAAAATTTTCTCCAAAATCATAAGTTTCCTTATATTGGCAATTTACACATTGCTTTTGTTCAATATGACATTGATGATGTTTTTCAAGGCACCTTGACCATTCTTTATCAAAATAAATACAATCATTCATCTTTTATTCCGAACCAACTTTCTTCGCGCAAATAAGGGCAATTTTCAATTTCACACCTTGGCACTTCTGGATTCATTCTTCTCTTTCTAATGTCTTGTTCCTTACTTCTATAAAGCTTGCATAACCACCCATATTCACAGCTATGATAAGAAAAGAAGCATTCACTTTTCTCTTCTGGCAAACTATCAACTATAATTCTCATTTCTCTCACCCTTTCTATAATTATTATACTATAATTTCTATTTTTAGTCAATAAAAAAGAAGATGAATTTTCATTCATCTTCTTTTATGGAGGGGAGAAATTACTTGATGGCCGCATAACGAGAGCTGTTAAGCTTGTCCATCATTAGATCATAGCTACTCTTTCCAGACATAACCATTTCAAAAATAACAGGAGAGCAGCCACTCACGCAAGAGACATCAGGACCCGCATCAAGCACGGTGTTGTTACGGGCGTTTACATCCCATAGGACTAGCTTGGGTAGCTTATAACCCTGATAAGACCAAGTATTACGAATCTTATCCATAAAGGTCTGAACACCCTTAGTGCCAGGATTATTACCTCTCCAAGAAGAGTAACCCTGCATAGCGTCTACTTCCATGTCACTGATAATGACAATGGTTTCAGGCATATCTGCCTGACGCAGATGATTCCGAACAGCAGTATTTAGCACAAGGTCAAATACAGACTGTAGGTTAGTGTTCTCGCAAAGGTTCGTCTTTACGATGCGATCAACCTTGTCGCAGAAGTCCACGCCGCGAGTCTCAACAAACTTCGCCGTGCGGCTGAAGCTAATGTAAGAGTTCGCGAAAGGCCCCTTATTACGCTCTGCGGCGTAAAGAGCAAGGGAAACCGCGACATCAATAGGAGCAACGCTACCAGCACCTGAAGTCATACTACCGCTCGTGTCCGCGACAACAAGGGCATTTAGGGACATGCCGTGGAAGTAATCGGTTAGATTCTCCCAATACTTGTTAATCATTAGGCGATCGGTGTTGTCAAGGGCGACATTATTGCCACGACCATACCAGCTATAGTCTGAGCCCATGAGCTTAATGGCCTTAGCAACCACATCATAAGGATATAGTGCGGCTGCGTTAACCTTGGTAGAGGTATCCTTAGCAAACGCTTCATACTTCGCCTTGATTAGATCACGACGAGCAAAAGCGTTCTTATAAATCAGGCCAGCGCGAGAAGGAATCTTGTCAAATTCAATCTCGTTCCAACGATTTGCGGACATAAGGCGCTCTAGCACACGAATACGCTCACGAAGATTAGAAAGTAGTACACGGTACTGACGAGAAGTTAGGCCCATAGTATGGGCAGTTAGGCGTCCATAACGCTTAGTCTTGGCAGAAGAAGCGTTCTCGGAAGCCGCCCACTTGCCGGCAAGGGAAATAGCACCCTTGGTCTTGTAGTCAAGGGCAAGCTGCTTGCCAAGAGCATATAGAGCTTCATGCTCGCAGGAAGTTCCTACGAGAGCATATAGGTCGTCCCAGCGGCCATACTCAGCAATCTGGTCAAGATTGCGCAGTACAGCATTGCGGTCATAATCCGCAAGCCAATGCAGGCAAGTGCGAAAAAAACGGCGCTCGCCCTGTCCGCCGCGAATGTCGCGGATATAGAATAGGCACTTTAGGGCATACATAGGACTTTCCTGGTACGCTTCCTTAAATAGCAGCACACAATCACTCTCAGTGCGCTGACGATAAGCCGCGCCGAAAGAGAATAGGTCATATAGCTTAGAGCTAGTCGTAGTGCGTGCAACAGCACCATTCTCGGTGGTCTTATAGGTGTTCTGAGAAGCCATAGCATTGTAAAGACGATTCATAGACATAATTTATTTTCTCCTTTTCATTTGGTCAGCCCTGGACTAGGGCTCGTTTCTTTCTTACAATATTATTATAACAAAATTTTTAGTAAAAGTCAAATACAATCTTCTTCTGTAAGTTGGCGGCAATAGCGTTCAATGAAATCACGAGGTTCCATATTTTCCTTTTGCCACTTTTCATAATCGGCAATGGTTACTCCATCCTTGAAGGGCCAAATTTCATAATCACATTCTTCTTGCATTACTTCTTCATAGGCGTCCCAATATTCATCCTCATAGCGGTCATCCCATTCTGCACCGTCATAAAATTCATCCATAAAATCTTCAGTAGAATAAATTTCATCGGGCCGCAAGAAAGACTCAACGGTTTCATAAGCAAGTTCGTGGCCCCAGTCGCAAGCATTTTCATATGATATATTAGTAGCCACATCATAGTTATATATACCATGAAGTCCACCATACATATGCGGATAGGCATAAATAAACCAATTCTTTTCCACTATTGTTCCCTCACTTTCTATAATAATTATAACATAATTTTAATAGAGAGTCAATTATTTGTGATAGAATTTCCATTGTTGGCGTTTACGCTTTCTTTCTAGTTGTTTCGCGGCTGATATAAAATGAAGTAATTGTTTCTGTAATTCAATAAAATCTTGTCTTAGATAAATAAAATCTTGAGTTAAATTTTCAATTTTTTCTTTCGTATCATTGAATGGTTCAAAATTAAACATATTATCTCCTTATAGCATAGCAATACATTCATTTGCTTTTGCTTCAATATCTGAAATGATTTCATCAAATGATACTGGAGTATTGTTGTGCGCGTCAAGTGCTACATTATACATAAAAGGAATATCCTGATAAAACTTATCTTTTGAGTGCGTGTGCCCCGAAAATCCTAATAATCGTCTTTTTAACTCGCTCATATCCTCTAAAGAACCAACCATAGTAGGATAATGAGATAAATAAAAATTATATCCATTAATTTTTTGAATAGTAGCCCAACTAGTTTCAAAGAATCCACTTAATGGATTCATATTAGTTTTTTCTCTATATAAACTACATCTTGTAGTTGTATCATGATTCCCTCTAATATAATAAATTATACCATTAAGTTGATTTAACTTTCTAATACCGCTCTCATTATCATTCAACATTAAGTCACCCAATAAATAAACGGTATCATTTGGTTTTACAATTTTATTCCAATTTTCAATAATAATATTGTCGTGCTCTTCTATAGAAGAAAATCCTCGTGGTCCATATAAGAATTGGCGGTCATGACAGAAATGTAAATCACTTGAAAAAAATATACTATTCATAAAGCCTCCGGCATAAAATTGTATTTATCACTAAATATTGATTCATATGAAAGATTACTAAGTTCAAAATAGGGTATACGTTTTAATAATAAATTATGATTTTTGCAATATTTATTTTTAAGTTCATCTTTATATTTAATTTCTTCTAATGATGAAGCATGAGACCAAGCGGCTTCTGGCCCTGAATAGTGTTGTCTGCCATCAAATTCAATTAAACATAAAAGTTCATCATTTTGAAAAATAGCAAAATCAAAACGTAAGGGTTTATTACTGTCTTTATAAAATAAATCATCAAATTTATATTCTCTTTTAAATACCAAATTGTGTTCTTTAAGAATTTTACATATAATTTCTTCTCCATAAGATTTCATACAGCCGCATGATTTTTTATGGCCATTAATTAATAAAGCATTAGGTACTTCAATAGGTTCACTACCGCAATCACATTGACATAAACTCCAACGCCAATTCTTATTACGAGATTCTTGTTTTCTAAATCCTAAATCTTTTATAACTGTAAGAAAACCAAATTTATCTCCTATATTTATAATTTGCCCACAAGAAGCGTTGCGCTCTATAATTTTTTGTTTATGTAAGCACCCACAAGATTTTTTATTACCGCTTCGTAGGCCTTTTCCATTATCTATAAATTTTTTCCCACAAAGCGTGCATAAACAATCCCAATAAACATGTTTATCATCTTTATTTTCATTAACATGTTTATTTAAAACAATAATTTTACTGTCTGGTACTCCATGTTCCCATAATTTCCAACCTGTCATATCTATTCTTTTCATATAATCACTCCATAACTGCAAAAAGTTCTTTTGCTATTTCTTTTAGAGTGAGATTTAATAATTCTTCATTTTTATGAGTAATACCTTTTTGCCCTTTTACCCATTTAGTTAATGTAGAAGCATCTACATTCATTCGTTTTGAGATATAAGCTATTGATACTCCTCGTTCAGAAAAATAAATAAGTTTTTCTTTTACTGTCATGTTCTCACTCCCTTCATATTATAAGTGATTATTCTGCCAGAAAAAACAGATTTTTTCTCCCAGAAAAAAAGATTTTTCTAATTTTCTTCTCCTTTCGGTTCAATATAGGTATCCCAAATGTATTGTAGGACTTTTTGCTCAGCACCCTTGCACCCGTGATTCATACGATACATAACATCTATTGGGGCCTTACCAAAGAAAACGCGATAGGCATAATCATATACGTCTTTCATCGCGTTATATAAATTATCATCCCAAATAAATTTCATTTATTATACCAACACACATATTTATATTTTTTAGTGGCGTTTTTAAGAATACCAGGATGAAAGTCTACATAACCATAACGATATTCTCCATCGCTATAATTACCACTACCATCATAATCAGTTATGAATCCAGTTTCAACTAATTCTATAAACTCTTCAATGGGCATGATACATTCACGGTCTAAATCATTTAATGGTTTTAGAAATATTAGTTCATTATATGGTACAGTATACATATAATGTGTATCTATATCTTCAATACTTACTTTTATACCTTTATCAGTTAAAGTTACAGACAATACTCTACCACGCCTATAATACTTATCATCATTTAATTTATAACCGACTATAGTATTTTTCTTTAATGTTTCATAAGAGTGTATCATAAGTTAGAAAGCCTCCCATCCAACCACTTGACAAACGCCGCCAAGTTCCTTACATCTATCATACCACTTTGCGCCGGCCTCACGGATTGCCTTTGTCTTACATTGATTACAAAAACAATCACAAGTAGTGCCTAGTCCAGTAGGGTAGAAAGTGTATGAAAAGCCGCCGCCAGATGCTCCATGATAGCCTTCTGGATTAGAATGAACTTCTGTGTCATGCTTGCGCTGCCAATCATAGGAGCGGTTTCGTTCTTCTTCGGTTAGCGGGAAGCCATAGCTTCTCTCATGGATTGCGCGCTCCATCTTTTGCTTCATTTCTATAAGCTCATTGTCCTTCCACTTTTCATCGTAGATTTCATTGAAACGTTTTTGTAGACGATTATTATTATTTTCCAATGACAAAAGTGTTTGCTTTAAATCTTCAATTTTAGTTTCAATAATCTTTACATCACGCGAATGGAGAAAATTACGCATGATACTATCTACTTCTGATTCTGGTATATGAATATCTTCTGCTTCAATTTCAATAGAACCATCATTATGTGTTATCATTTATATTTCTCCTTTCATATACTTTTCGCGCGAACCACCCAAATATATATCCTATCGCGCCAATTAATAAAAGTCCAAATAAATTAATTTGTATCATTTTCTTTCTCCAATATTTCCACTAAATCAGGAAAAAGTTCTTCAAATTTTTCACCATCTGATTCAGTCATAGTTAATCGTATTCCATAATTTTCCATTACGAATTTTATAAAATCGTGAGTTAATTGTTGTTTATTATTCATGTTCTTCCATAATCTTTGCTGTATTGAGCAATATCTGTGTTAATTGATTACTAATGCCAAATCGCTTGGCATTAATTTCTATACTTTTTAAAAGATTTCCATTATTATGGCGCTCACTAGACGCTTTCCAGTCAGCCATTAACTCTACTAAATCAATTAAATTCATATCATTAATACCATTAGGAAAGTGTTCTGGATGATGGCGATAAGTAGCATAATGATGCTCTAAAGCTGGCTTTAGAGCTTCTAATGCTTGTTTGTATTCTTGTGAGCCATATTCTAATGTGGCAAGTTGTTCTGTATGCTCCGCAAACAGTTCCACTTCTGGAGATTCAAGTTTTGCGGCATCATGCTCTACGCCACGAGTAGTCAATCTATCAGTAAAAAAGCGGATATACTTACGCACCTTTTCTATGTGCTTTTGAGTTTCCACTCTACATTCATCAAGTGTCATTTTCATCTTCCTCCACAAGAGAATAGGTGCCCAAAACATTCCAGTTTACAAAATGCTTACTTCCTTCCCAGTCAAAATAAATTCCATGCTCTCGTTCTTCAAAATTAGTAATATTTACACGAGTTTCAACAGTATTCTTCAAAGGACTAATAATAGTGTAAACAATAGACATATATTTTGTTCTCCTTTCCTCTTTCTAAAATAATTATACTATAATTTCTATTAGAAGTCAAATAGAAAAAACGCACGGTTTCCCGTGCGTTATAAGTATTTATATTAATTCATAGTTTCAGTAGTTTCGCCCATGTTTAAGATAGGAATAGTGGAACTGCCGCCAACAAATTGAGGAAGTTCTCCATTCCAACGCTGGACTTGACGATAATTTACAAGTTCTTCAGTTAGAGATTTATTGATTTTTTCATTAGCTTCTGCTTCTGCGGCAGCCTTTACCTGTGTGGAATATGCGTCTGCGTCTGCTTGCACTTTTGCTACTTCTGCTGCGGCTTCTGCTTCAATCTTCTTACGCTTTGCGGCCTGTTCTGCTTCCATTGTTGCCTGTTCTTGCTGGGTCTGAGCACGCTGCTTTTCTTGCGTAGCAACTTGCTTTGCTTCAACGGCAGATTCAAAAGCATCAGTAAAGTCAATATTTTCTACCGCAAGAGAAATTACATTAATGCCCTTTGAAGTTAATTCATCACGAATAAGAGTTTCAATAGCATTAGCTGCCTCTTGACGACTAGCAATTAGATTTTCAGCAGTATAACGAGCAATAACAATTTTTACATCTTCCTGAATACGAGGGCCAATTAGAATATTGACATATCCAGTACCTACATCTTTGTATAGATTCATAGCGGTTAGCTTATCAATATTATAGTTGATAGAACCTTGAATATCTACTTGCTGAATATCCTTTGAAAATGCTTCCAACTGGAAAGATGCGCGTTGTTCACGATTATCCATAGTAATTACATTATCCCAAGGCGCATGAAAATTAATACCTGCGTCAAGTGTGTGCTCGTGTACCTTACCAAAAGTTGTTACAATACCAGTATAACCAGTTGGCACATAAGAAATACAAGACAGAATAATCAGTCCTGCGGCGACAATAATAGCAATAGCCCTAACAACTGTTCTAATTGAACTTCTACTCTTCGTGTCACCATTACGCTTTGTTACATCTGGAAATACTACACTTGCTACGATGAATCCCGCAATAATAATAACAACAGCTAAAATTAGATCAAACATACCTTTCTCCTTTTTCTCCTTTAACTCATTATTATTGAAGCGTCCTAGCGGTGCTGCCCCGCTTAACGATGGTTTTGCAGACCACGCCGTTTGCTGATTCGGTAAGGACGCTTATTATCCACTAAAATCCTCTAAATAGGTCATAAAAGCCATCATCCAAGCAGAAATATAAACTACCCAAAATTGCCAAGTATTAATTCCAAAGCCATTGAAAAACATTACTATGGTGAGGATTGTGCCAAAAGTAAGGCGGCCAAATTTGTATTTATTCATTATACTCTCCTTATATTGGCGGAGCCCCGCGGTACTGCCCTTTGTTTTCTCGGCCCTTGCTTTCCGAGCGTGTTCTTTACACTATGGCCCCATAAATCATTATTACTTATAATGAGTAATAATGACATTGTTTTAATTTTTATTATAATAATGTTGTTCTCTATGACAATTAGCGCATAAAAGCATACATTTATCTACTTCTTTTAAAAACATATTTATATCTAAATTATAATTAAAATTCCATTTTGAAATTTCAATATCTTTTTCTTGTGGATTTTTATGATGAAATTCTAATGCTCCTTCACATTTATTATAACCGCAAATTTCACATTTTCCACCTTTATATTCTACTAAATAGTGTTTAAAAGCTCGTTGTTTAGCCTTTTGTCTTTCATTATCAACAAGTCCTTCTGGAATGCAATTATAACAATATTGTCGATTAATTTGTTTATTTAAAAATTTTTGTTGACAAATAGGACAAATTTGTTCTGTTGGCGTAAAATTTTTATTATAATTTTTATTTCCGCTTCCCACTTGTTGGCATCCACAACTTTGAATCTTTCCACATGTTAAATGCGAAGTCTGGACTTCTTTTTCATTGCCACATTCACATCGGCACAACCAATAAGTATGCCCGCTATGTGATGGCATCTTTTTTATTGCAGTTAATAATCCAAATTTTTGTCCTGTTAAATCTTTTGCTTTTGGCATAAATATCACTCCCAATATAATGATAATAAAATAAAATGGCTTGATGTATTGGCATCATTATCTCAATAAGTGGCCTACTTATTGCTCCCCATATGGTTGGAAGGGCGGGAATCGAACCCGCGGCAACTGGTTTATAAGACCAGCCCAATAACCGCTTTGGTACCTTCCATTAAATCTCGCGGTTTCTTCTCCTATTGGCATCTTCCGGGCCTCAATCCATCCGAGCCGCCACTTGATTTCGCCGCGAGCAATATTGTGTAGGAGTTAACACTCGCGTTGTGCATACTCCAAGAAACATTTGTGCCTCTTGCTACTATTGGTTGGCACAGACCTCACCGCCTATTATTCACGCACGGATTCGTGGCCACCACTAACGGGGACGACTTCCGCTAGATTTTTTGCTACTAATTTAACGATAAATCTAGTTACCGAGCGAATCTTGTGTGTATTCCGGACTACCTTACGGGGCAAGAGAACTCCCGGCGTTCTTGAATGGTGAACACATAATATAAATTCTACTATCTTTATATTATTAGCCTCAACCACTCCTTTTCACTGTCGCGAACAGAAGGATTTTTACAGGAGGAACCGAATGGTCGTTCTGGCTGGATTTGAACCAGCGACTTCCATCTTATCAGGATGGCACTCTATACCAACTGAGTTACAGAACGTTAATATCCTGAGAACTGGGTTCCTTGTTCTCTCTTGAACGGCCCGGATTAAGGCGTGTTGCCCGTCTTGGCCAGTTGGCACGCTGGAAGGCTTGTTGATTTACTTCCCGACCATCAGGGAATAGCATGGTTCACGTACATGCTTACATAAGTCGGTGCATCGGCTTATGTTTCTACGACGCTGTTGCTCGTACCCAGCGGGAATTGATATAAGGTTTGCGGCCCCACTTTCCGCATAAAGAATGGAATTTTATCAGCTGTTATTATTTCCTATCTCAACCTTACATAATAATTATAACAGAAATTATACTAAAAGTCAAATGGAGCCAAATATTAGAATCGAACTAATAATGGAAGTTTACGAAACTTCTGTTTTACCATTAAACTAATTTGGCATGGCAGGAGTTGAAGGATTTGAACCCTCACCAACGGTGTTGGAGACCGGTATGCTACCATTACACTAAACTCCTAAATCTAGACACATTCTAATTTCAGCATGAATGGCGCTAATAGTAGAAATAATTGCTGTGCGTGTCTAGTTATGGTGGGCCAGGATGGGGTTGCACCACCCGAGTTCGAAAACAGTAGATTTACAGTCTACCCCGCTACTACTTACGGTATACTGACTCATAAATGGTGGGGAGGGACAGGATTTGCACCTACGAAGCTTATTGGTTATAGCTAGCATACCGGTATAAGCGCCAGACTCAC
>Ga0247609_10003370_pt1 | contig 16243 bp, 14 predicted proteins | sample 172DNAGHGlowgp2_FD_193487 | JGI IMG/M metagenome (GOLD analysis project Ga0247609, IMG submission 193487) | Sheep rumen microbial communities from Palmerston North, Manawatu-Wanganui, New Zealand - 1728 DNA GHGlow gp2 | ecosystem: Host-associated > Mammals > Digestive system > Stomach > Rumen ...
TATTTATATATATTTATATATATAAATATATAGATATATTTTTGGGGATAGGGAAGGCATCTCCACGAACTGCAACACTGCATCACTGCAACGCAGGATATGACATGAGATTTCCAGAGCTTGTAACGTGCCATGTGCTTTTAATAGGAAAATAATTGGATAAATGTTTGGTGGTCTCAGATTTTATTCGTATCTTTGTACCCAAGAAATACTAATCATTAAAACCAAACAGATAACTAAGATGAAGAAACTGATTTTTATGCTGATCGTAGCATTTGCCTGCGCTGGCACAGCCGATGCTCAGGGATGGTTGAAGAAACTGGGTAAGGTGGCAGAAGACGCCGCCAAGCGCACCGTGGAGCGCAAAGTGGAGCAGAAGACCGAACAAGCCGTCGATGATGCGGTGGAGGGCAAGATGTCCTCGAAGAAGGACAAGAAATCGAAAGATTCCGACGATGCCGACTATGAGGATGCCGAGGTGACGGAGCAGTCTGGCGACGAAGCGATTGACTTTGCCCAAATTCAAGCTAAGAGCGACTTCAAACGCGGAGGCACCGTGTTCTTCAATGATGATCTCTCTGACGAGCAGATGGGTGAGTTTCCCTCAAAGTGGGACTTGCTTGAGGGCAGTGAATGCGAAGTAGTAAGTATCAAAGGAAAGAAGGCCATCAAGATTGAGGCAACCCGGATCAGGCCTTTGATGAAGGATTTGAAATATCTGCCAGAAGAGTTTACCATCGAGTTTGATGTACTTTCTCAGCCCGCACAGGAAGGTTCCGGATGGGATTCCACATTGGATATCTTCTTCTTTGGTGAGAATTATGACGGCAATGGAGAAGATAGAGTATTTGACTACAGAACGAGTGTCGAGACCTCCGGAGAGGGAAGCTTGAAGGGTGAATATAATGCCATCGCCTGGGGCTGGGGTTCATGGAATCCTAACGGAAATAAAATTGATGGAGAAACAAGTAGAGAGGCAATCAGGAAGGTGTTTAAGAAGAATGACTGGAACCACATTGCGTTCTCATTTAACAAGCGTGCTTTCAAGGCTTATCTCAATTATTCCCGCATCGTGAACATACCAAATCAGAAGCAGCCACGTGCCTGGAGCATGGAGGGTAGTTCAGACAGCGATAAAGGCGTTTATATCACCAATATCGTGATGGCTAAGGGTGCTGTGGAGCTCTATGAGCGCAATACAACAGACTATTCGTCTGCCGTTGAGAAGGCCATTGCCGAGACGGGTAAGTTCGTGACGAACAACATCCTCTTCGAGACGGGCAAGGCTACGCTGAAGCCTGAGTCGATGGAGGAGATCCAGAAGGTGGCGGAGTATATGAAGAAGAACCCGACGGCTCGCTTCGAGGTGCAGGGACATACCGACAACCAGGGCTCCGACAAGATCAACGACCCGCTCTCACAGCAGCGCGCTGAGGCCGTGGTGAAGGCCCTCGAAGGGCTCGGCTGCGACCCGTTCAACATGCGTGCCGTAGGTAAGGGCTCTCACGAACCTGTTGCCGACAACGCCACAGAGGACGGTCGCGCCAAGAACCGCCGTGTAGAGTTCATCAAGAAATAACCGACACTTACAAATATAATAAGGTATGAAGAAAATCTGTTTGGCACTGATGTGCATCGCGGCTCTCATGTTGACCGCATCGGCGATTTCGGCGGCACCATCAACTTCCGTTTCATGAAGACCAATAAGTAGATATAACCAATTAACTTCAGTCTTACCCCGGCATCATCTGGTGTCGGGGTAGTTTTGTAAGATGCACATTTTTTCGCCCGAGTCAAGAAAAAACTCGATTGAGACTTGTTTGTTTGGAGATAATTTCGTACCTTTGCACGTATTAACAGACAAAACCACTGTAAATAGTAACGGAATTAAAACTATCATGAAGATGAAAAGAATTGTACTGATGCTTGTTGGGGCATTGCTGGCGCTGGGAATCAGCGCACAGACTTTTACCAATGGAGAGTGGCGAGTGGACAGTATCATCACTACGCAGAAAGACGGCAAGGTTGTTGCGAGGCAAATCATGCAGTACAATGCTGCAGGGCTGGTTTCGCAGATTGACGGACAGGAAGCCGAAGACGGTAGCATGTTCAACACCAAGACGGTCTACACCTACAATGACAAGGGCATGACGGCTACCCAGGAACTCTATCGCCAGAATGGCCGCGACTGGACGCTGATGTCGAAGTCGGAGGTGACGGAGTACGACGAAGCGACAGGCATGCCTAAGGTGACGGAGACAACGGGACCTGTCGGAATCGAAGGCAACATCCTGGGTAATGTAAGGACGAAGACCGTGATCACCAAGTTCCACGGCTCTCAGTTTGAAGAGGAGGAGGTCTATGTGTGGATGGGCGACGAGTGGACCAAGAACGCTACGGCTACTGCAACCTTCAACTCGGCCGACCAGATGGTGAAGATGGTCACCAGGATGGACTACCTTGGCATTGAGATGACAACGGAGGCGGATTATGAGTACGATTCTCACGGCAACCTTACCAAGCAGACAACTACGACCTCGCTGGGCTCGATTTCTGTAATCACCTATACCAATGAGTATGACGCAAACGATAATCTGGCAAAAATCACATCAGAATTCGAGGGTGGCGTGTCGATAGAAAACTACTACTGGAGTCGCGGTGGCAGTACTGGCATCAACAGTGCGAAGGTTGCCAACGGTCATTCGCAGTGGTTCGACCTCAGCGGCAGGCGGCTTATGGGTAAGCCAAGCGTGAAAGGTGTCTATGTCAAGGATGGAAAGAAAGTGATAGTCAAATAAGTCTCTCAGTCCCCGACACAATTCGGTGTCGGGGTATTTACTCCTTAAATCAGAAAAAATATGGAAAATGACAAAAAGAAATCGGTATTGAAGAAGGCAGTGGTCTGGAAGGACCTCTATTTCTATCGCAAGAGCGACACGATCTATCAGTTGACGGTTGAGTTCTGTAAGCGTTTCCTGCCGCCCTATGGCGACCGGACTGTCGATCAGATGGTGCAGGCAGCGCGTTCTTGTAAACAGAATATCGTGGAGGGCAGCGAAGACGGGCAGACCAGTTCTGAGATGGAAATCAATCTGCTGAACGTTGCCCGAGGCAGTCTTCAGGAACTTCGGGCTGACTATCACGACTATCTGCACACCCGTCATCTTCAGCTCTGGTCGATTGACAACGAGCGCCAAAAACGACTCCGCAAATTCTGTCATTCGCATAACGACTATGATGCATACGCTCCTTTTGCGACGAAGATGACTGGCGAGGAGATGGCCAATCTACTTCTGACGCTCTGTCACCAGACAGATAAGATGATGTGTGCTTATCTTAAGAAGTTGAGCGAGCGATTTGAGAAGGAAGGTGGTATCAAGGAGCGGATGTATGCTGTGCGTACAGGCTATCGTCAGCAGCAGGATGCACACATGTGGCAGCTGGAAACCGAGAATGCCATCCTGAAAGCCGAGCTGGAAGAGCTGAAAAAGAAATCTGGCAAGCACTGAAAAGGGCGAGGGATGTTTTTCCTAGGGTTGCCTAGGCGGTCCTAGGCTATCCTAGGCTATCCTAGGCGGACCTAGGTGATCCTATGCTTTATTTTAAAGGTACGCGCGAGGGCGACTTCAATTGAGATTTTAATCGGGCGTTGTAAGTGATTCGTAATGAGGGACTTCTGAATACGGCGGAGACGTTGATAGTTTTTGTTTAACATAATTTTGCAGTAAATTTCTGCATAATGTTATGGTAGTTTTAGGATAATTGTGTATCTTTGCAAACGAATTCGGATTTGACAAAATGGAAAACTTTTCCGATTCAAAAAACCAAAAAGTTTCCCAAAACGGGAAACTGACCAGCAAAGAACGAACGACGCAAAGTGCGTTTTTGGGATAGTATCGCATAGAGAAAGAACTCATAAATAACAAATTTAAAGATTCAATAAACAACAAATGGAAATTAAAAACTTTACGATCACCAAGCGTGACGGTTCAAAGGACCTGTTTTCACTTGACAAAATCATGAACGCCATCGTCAAGGCGTTCGAGAGTGTCGACCATCCTGCTGATCTCGGAACCATTTCCAAAATCCTTAGCCATCTGGACATCCACGACGACATCACGGTGGAGGACATCCAGAACCAGGTAGAAGAGGCACTCATGCGTGAAGGCTTCTACAAAGTAGCCAAGTCGTTTATGCTCTATCGCCAGGCTCACACGGAAGACCGCGAGACGCTGGCTAAACTGCAGTTCCTCTCAGAGTATTGCGAGTCGGTGAACGCCGCTACAGGCTCGAAGTATGACGCCAACGCCAACGTGGAGCACAAGAACATCGCCACGCTGATAGGCGAGCTGCCCAAGAGCGGATTCATCCGCCTGAACCGCCGCATGCTCACGGACCGTATTAAGAAGATGTACGGCAAAGAGTTGGCCGACGAGTACATCGACAAGCTGACCCACCACTTTATATATAAGAACGACGAAACATCGCTGGCCAACTACTGCGCCTCGATCACGATGTACCCCTGGCTGATCGGCGGTACGGTGGCCATCGGCGGCAACTCAACGGCTCCGACGAACCTGAAGTCGTTTGCTGGCGGCTTCGTGAACATGGTGTTCATGGTGAGCTCGATGCTCTCCGGTGCCTGCGCCACACCAGAGTTCCTGATGTATATGAACTATTTCATCGGTAAGGAGTACGGCCTTGACTACTGGAAGCGCCCCAACGAACAGGCAGACCTCTCGCTGAAGAAGCGCACCATCGACAAGGTGATCACCGACTACTTCGAGCAGATCGTCTACACGCTGAACCAGCCTACTGGCGCACGTAACTATCAGGCCGTGTTCTGGAACGTGGCTTACTACGACCGCTACTACTTCGAGTCGATCTTCGGCGAGTTCTACTTCCCCGATGGCTCGAAGCCCGACTGGGACGGACTCTCTTGGCTGCAGAAACGATTTATGAAGTGGTTCAACAAGGAGCGCACGAAGACGCTGCTCACCTTCCCCGTAGAGACGATGGCGCTGCTCACCGACGAGAACGGCGACCCGAAGGACAAGGAGTGGGGCGAGTTCACTGCCGAGATGTACAGCGAGGGCCACTCGTTCTTCACCTATATGAGTAACAATGCCGACTCGCTGAGCTCTTGCTGCCGCCTGCGCAATGAGATCACCGACAACGGATTCAGCTACACCCTCGGTGCCGGCGGCGTCAGCACAGGCTCGAAGAGCGTGCTCACCATCAACCTGAACCGCTGCATCCAGTACGCCGTGAACCACAAGATGGACTATCTGGAGTATCTGGGCGGCGTGATTGACCTCTGCCACAAAGTGCAGCTGGCCTACAACGAGAACCTGAAGGAACTACAGAGTCACGGCATGCTGCCACTCTTCGATGCCGGTTATATCAACATCGGCCGCCAGTATCTGACCATCGGTATCAACGGACTCGTGGAGGCTGCCGAGTTCATGGGACTGAAGATCACGCCCAACGACGACTATCTGCACTTCGTACAGGGCATCCTCGGACTGATCGAGAAGTACAACCGCCAGTACCGCTCGAAGGACGTGATGTTCAACTGCGAGATGATCCCTGCCGAGAACGTCGGTGTGAAGCACGCCAAGTGGGACCGCGAGGACGGCTACTTCGTGCCACGCGACTGCTACAACTCGTACTTCTACGTCGTAGAGGATGACTCGCTGACCATCATCGACAAGTTCAAGCTGCACGGCGCGCCCTACATCGAGCACCTCACCGGAGGCTCGGCCCTGCACATGAATCTCGATGAGCACCTCTCGAAGGAGCAGTACCTGCACCTGCTGAAGGTGGCCGCCAAGGAGGGCTGCAACTACTTCACGTTCAACATCCCCAACACGGTATGCAACGACTGCGGACACATCGACAAGCGCTATCTGAAGGAGTGCCCCCACTGCCATTCGAAGAACGTGGACTATATGACCCGTATCATCGGCTACCTGAAGCGTGTGAGCAACTTCTCGCAGGCTCGCCAGGAGGAAGCCAGCCGCAGATTCTATGCCCACGCCAAATATCAGACAGCGGAAATTTAACCACACCATACCAGTAACCTTATGCTGAAGTACGTCAACACAGGGATTGTATTTCAGGAGATACCGGACGAAGTGACATTGGCAATCAATATCTCGAATTGCCCTTGTCACTGTCCAGGTTGTCACAGCTACTACCTCTGGGAGGATATCGGTCTGCCCCTGAACACAGAGACCATCGACAATTTCGTGGAGGAATACGGTACTGACATCACGTGTATCTCTTTCATGGGAGGCGACAATGATCCCAAGGGTGTCAACATGCTGGCACAGTACATCCATGAGGAGCACCCGCAGTTCAAGGTCGCCTGGTATAGTGGTAAGACGGTCATTTCCGCCAAGGTGAACAAGCAGGATTTCGATTATATCAAGATTGGTCCCTACATCCGTCACCTGGGTCCTCTGAAGAGTCCCACCACGAACCAGCGCCTCTACCATATCACCGAAACAGGCGATATGGAGGACATCACTGCGAGGTTCTGGAAGAAATGAAATCGTCAGACGCTCATCTCGCCCCGGATGGACTGCTGCATGAGGCGGCGCACGGTGTCGGGATCATCGGGATAGTGCGACTGGAGGAACATCAGCTTGGTAACGGCGCTCTCGACCGTTGAGTCGCGACCGCTGATGACACCAGCCTCCTGAAGATGGAAACCGCAGTCGTAACGACTCATCTCGACAGCCCCCTGCATACACTGACTGATGTTCACGATGACCTTACCGTTCTTCGTTCCCTCCCTGAGTGCATTGAGCAGCCAGGACTTCTGAGGAGCATTGCCCGATCCGAAGGTGCGCATGACGATAGCCTTCAGATTGGGCGTGTGTATGATATGGCGGATGAAGTCTTCGCGGATACCAGGAAAGAGCGAGAAGATGATCACATTGTTATCCAGTCGGAAGTGAGGTGTCATAGGCTTCGAGAAGTCGGGCTTCAGAATGCGGTCGCGATGGTAGGTGATGTTCACGCCGGCATCCACCAGATGGGGATAGTTGAACGACTCGAAGGCATTGAACTCTTCAGCGCTCTGCTTCGTGGTGCGGTTGCCGCGCAGCAGATGACCTCCGAAATAGATACCCACTTCGGGCACCAGCGCATGTCCTTCGTCATCCTTCGCAGCAGCAATCTCGACAGCCGTAATCAGATTCTCCTTACCATCAGTGCGCAACTGGCCGATGGGTAGCTGGGAGCCTGTGAAGACGACGGGCTTCGTCAGGTTCTCAAGCATATAGGAGAGGGCAGAGGCCGTATAGGCCATCGTGTCGGTACCATGCAGCACCACGAATCCATCGTAGTCGTCGTAACGATCAGCGATACAATGCGAGAGATCTGTCCAGCGGGCAGGCGACATGTCGCTCGAATCGATGGGGGGATCAAACTGATAGGCATCAATCTGGATGTCAAACTGTTTCAGTTCGGGCACGTTCTGCAGCAGCTGTTCGAAGTCGAACGGCTCGAGGGCGCCCGTCTTGGGATTGCGCTTCATGCCGATGGTGCCTCCCGTATAGATAAGTAAGATCCTGCTACGCATAAAAACAAACGTTTACGTGGTTATTTTTCTGCAAAGGTAGCGTTTTTCTGCGAATTATTCACTATCTTTGCACAAAATTTAAAACAACAAGCTAAAACATCAAAAAATTATGAAGCAGTTCAATGATGATAACTTCGTTCTCGAGACCCAGACGGCTCAGGACTTGTATCACAACCATGCGGCTAAGATGCCGATTATCGACTATCACTGTCACCTGATTCCTGAGATGGTAGCCAACGATCATCGTTTCAAGAGCATCACAGAGCTCTGGCTCGGTGGTGACCACTATAAGTGGCGCGCGATGCGTACCAATGGCGTCGACGAGAAATATTGCACAGGCAAGGACACCTCTGACTGGGAGAAGTTCGAGAAGTGGGCAGAGACTGTGCCCTACACCTTCCGTAATCCGTTGTACCACTGGACACACTTGGAGCTGAAGACTGCCTTTGGTATCACCAAGCAGCTGAGCCCCAAGACCGCCCGTGAGATTTTCGACGAGTGTAACGAGAAACTGAAGCAGCCTGAGTTCTCTGCACGTGGTCTGATGAAGCACTATAACGTAGAGTGCGTATGCACCACCGACGACCCTGTAGACGACCTGCACAATCATATCGAGTATGCCAAGCACAAGGCGCAGGACGATCCGATGATGATCCCAGCCTGGCGTCCTGACAAGGCGATGAACATCGAGAAGCCCGAGTTCGCCAAGTATGTTGACCAGCTGTCAGACGTATCGGGTGTGAGCATCACGAAATTCGCTGATATGGTCGACGCCCTCCAGAAGCGTCACGACTTCTTCGCCGCCAACGGCTGTAAGCTCTCCGATCACGGCATCGAGGAGTTCTACGACGAGGAGTACACCGACTCGGAGGTCGAGACCATCTTCGAGAAGGCAATGCGCGGCCAGCAGCTCTCCAAGCTCGAGATTCGTCAGTTCAAGAACTGCTTCCTCACGGTGATGGCAGAGATGGATGCTGATGCCGACTGGACACAGCAGTTCCACTATGGTGCCATCCGTGACAACAACACGAAGATGTACAATCAGCTGGGTCCGGACACAGGCTTCGACTCTATCGGCGAGTTCAACACCGCCAAGGCAATGTCGACCTTCCTCAACAAGCTGAATATGAAGGACAAGCTCACGCGTACCATACTCTATACGTTGAATCCCTGTGCCAACGAGGTGATCGCTACGATGCTGGGTAACTTCCAGGGTGGCGAGCCAGGTAAGATCCAGTTTGGTTCAGGCTGGTGGTTCAATGATCAGATGGACGGCATGATCCGCCAGATGAACGCCCTCTCAGTGCTGGGTCTGCTCAGCCGCTTCGTGGGTATGCTCACCGACAGCCGCTCGTTCCTGAGCTATCCGCGCCACGAGTACTTCCGTCGCATCCTCTGCAACATTCTCGGCAACGACGTTGAGAAGGGCCTGCTGCCTTGCGATATGGAGATCCTCGGACGTATGGTAGAGGACATCAGCTACAACAACGCACGCCGCTACTTTAAATTCTACTAATACAAACTATGCGCACCAGAGGTGAGCGGCTCTGAGAAGAGATCACTATGGTGCAAAAATGACCGCAGACTTTTTGGAGTTTGCGGTTTTTTTTGTAACTTTGCCCCCTGATATGAGATACAACGCAGGAAATAACCGTGAGGGAGACTACGAACACTTCGTCGTAGAGGAACCTAAGCCGCTGCTGGAGTGGCTGATTGCCAATGTGCCACAGACGAAATCGAAGATCAAGGCCACGCTGCAGGGTAGGGGTGTGAAGGTGAACGGTAAGACCGTCAGCCAGTTTGACTTCCCGCTGGAGCGAGGCATGAAGGTGGCGGTGAGCAAGACCAAGCGCAACCAGCAAGGCTTCAAGAACCGTTATGTGAAGATCGTCTATGAGGACAAGTGGCTCATCGTCATTGAGAAGGCTGAGGGCATTCTCTCGATGGCGGCAGGTCACTCGAGCCTGAACGTGAAGAGTGTGCTCGACGACTATTTCAAGAAATCGCGCCAGAAGTGTACCGCCCACGTGGTGCATCGCCTGGATCGTGATACGAGCGGATTGATGGTCTATGCGAAGGATATCGAGACGGAACAGATACTCGAACACAACTGGCATCAGATTGTCTACGACCGTCGCTATGTGGCCGTCTGCTCTGGTGAGATGGAGCAAGATGAGGGTACCATCGCCAACTGGCTGAAGGACAACAAGGCCTACGTGACCTACTCTTCGCCTACCGATAATGGCGGCAAGTATGCGGTGACACATTTCCACGTGATGGCCCGCACGACGGAGCACTCGCTGGTGGAGTTCAAACTTGAGACAGGCCGTAAGAACCAGATACGTGTACACTCAGCTGACATGGGGCATCCCGTCTGCGGCGACCCTAAGTACGGAAACGGTGACGATCCGCTGCATCGCTTGTGTCTGCATGCCTGGCTGCTCTGCTTCCATCATCCCGTAACGGGCGCACCGATGGAGTTTGAGACGCCAGTTCCAACATCATTCAGAAAACTGTTTAAGTAATGGAGAATATCGGATATTACATTTTCGTGCTGGTGGCCATCATTGTGGCCTTCCTGGTCGTGAAGCGGGTGGCCTCCTGCCTCATTAAGTCTGCGATACTGATTGCGCTGGTGGTGATCCTGGCGGCTGTCTACTATCTCTACTTCATGCAGTAGGAGCATCAGCATCAGCGGCCATCGATGCCAGCTCTTCAGCATAGATCTTGTTGAAGGCCTCGCGCAGTTGTATAGGCTGGGCTATGAGGTTGCGCAGCTCGTTGAGTTTCTTGGCATTGGGCGAATTGGGAATCCACAGTTTGATATATCCGTCTTTCGAGTATTTGCTGTTCATGTGCTCGAGGAATCGTTTCCACTGACCTTCCTTGTCGAGTTGTGGGGAGTTGGCGAGGCCGAACTGGATGGTGCGTCGGATCACCATCATCGGCTCAATGTCACGATCGGCTTCTGCCACAATCTTCCCATAGATGCTCCTTGGGGCTCTGCTGGCTGAGGCACGGTGATCCTCTACTGCTTCTTTCATAACTTTCAGTTGCTCTGGCGAGAACCATTTCTTCAGTCGGGCATCTGCAGCCAGGATTTTTCCGCCTCGGATATGGTGGTCGGCACGATGCCCCGACATCCCCAGATCGTGATAGGCGGCAATGGTATAGGCCATGTTGATATCGGCTCCAGTGGTCTTCACCAGCTCCAATGAACTACGGATGACACGGGTGACGTGCTCCATATTGTGGGCACGGTCGAAAGCTGCATAACGCGGGAGTATCTGTGTCTCGATAAACTCCACTAAATCCAGGCTCGGGCTGTTGTTAATCATAAAAAGTCTCTAATAATTTTGCAAATATACGAAATTCTGATTACTTTTGCAAATAAAAATTGAAAAATAGAGATGGAAGAAAGGAAAATTAAGACAGATTCTGTTCAGGCGTGGCTCTTGGCGGCTCGTCCGAAGACTTTATCGGGGGCTGCGGTGCCTGTGATGATTGGTGTGGCATTGGCTTGGGTCGATGTGCCAAGCTATATAGATGCAGAGTTCAGCTGGACAGCTGCGCTGCTCTGTCTGCTCTTCTCCTTCGCTATGCAGATCGACGCGAACTTCATCAACGACTTCTTTGATTTTGCCAACGGTACGGATGATGCTGAGACGCGACTGGGGCCACGAAGGGCTTGTGCACAAGGTTGGGTGAAGCTCGACTCGATGAAGAAGGCCATCGCCCTCACCACGTGTATGGCTTGTGTCATCGGGCTGCCGCTGGTCTATTATGGTGGACTTGAGATGATCCTTGTGGGAATCGCCTGCGTGATCTTCGCCTTCCTCTATACCACCTTCTTCTCGTATCAGGGACTGGGTGATCTGCTTGTGCTGGTGTTCTTTGGCATCGTGCCCGTCTGCTGCACCTATTATGTGCAGTTGCATGTGGTCACAGCCCAAGTGTTCCTGGCCTCTCTGGCTTGCGGTCTGGTGATCGACGCTCTCCTGATTGTCAATAATTTCCGGGATAGGGATAACGACCGTTTGGCAGGAAAGAATACGATCATCGTGCGCTTAGGGGCGAAGGCTGGTCTGCAGCTTTATGTAGGTGTGGGCTTGGCAGCCATCATCCTGGGGGGTACCTTCTGGATGAACGGACATATCCTCGCCTCGCTGCTGCCTCTGCTCTATCTGATGCTTCATCTTTTTACGTATCTGAAGATGAAGCGCATCTATCAAGGAAAAGCGCTGAATCTCATCTTGGGAGAAACAGCGCGTAATATCTTTATCTATGGTGTCTTGGTCAGCGTCGGGCTGCTGTTGGTGTAGGCTTCCTAGGATATCTTAGGCTATCCTAAGCAATCCTAGTTGAAGAAATTCCACGAGACACCCAAGTGCAGCACGTTGCCGTTCGTGGGATAGTGGGGAGCGAGGAACTTCATGTGGTTGCCCGAACCATTGTTCACATGCGTCATCATCACGAAGAACCTGACACCCTTCAGCACCATGTTTGCGTAGACATCGAGGAATGGATAGCCTCCCAGTTCGATCTTGCTCGCTTCATTCTGCTGAACAGCAAACTGATTGATGCCCGGACAGAAATCAGGGGCATAGTATTTGGAGAAGAATGTGGCGTCGGCTCCTAACTCTACACCCAGCACCTTCGCAATCCTGAACTTCAGATAGAGGTTGGTGAAGATGTTCCAGGTGGGTAAAGGCAGCACATCCTTATTGCTGGAGTTCTGATAGGTGATTACATTCTCCCAGTTGAGGGGACCTAAACGGAAATTCTGGTGAAGCTGAGCCGTGAGGATGTTGATATTGCCTGATTCCTGGAAGACGCCTGCCGTCATATTCGTACGTTCTGTTGCTGTCGCATCGTAGCTCATGCCGTAATAGGTGTAGTTCTGAATCTCCTCGATGGCTACGCGCAGGGCAGTGTTCGTCTTCTCATATTTGAAGAATCCCTCCAGTCGGGTACGTGTCTCCTTGGCCATATCGCTATGATCCCACCAGAAGTGCTTCGAGTGGTAGGTGCGCTGGAAGAAGACGGGGTTGTCTCTGTGGAAATAGGCTGATGCAGCCAGGCGTACCGTATCGCCAAAGAGGGGGAAGTTTACATCGGTATTGAAGTCGGCATGCAATTGTCCGGCATCCTCACCAGCCAACCAGAACTCAGCCTGCAAGTTGAAGTGGAGCGTCTTGCCTTGCGTCTTACTCAGCTGTCCTCCCACGCTGATGTTGTGTTCTTTCCACGACTGTTTGAAGGTGGTACTATTCTCAAGCGTATCTGGCATGCTGAACGTACGGTACTCATGCGTGATGAATCCCTTCAGTCCGGCCTTCATGTATTTGTTGAAGCCTTCGAGCAGCGCCAATCCGAAGGTGTTCTTCATCTGGAAGTGCTTGCTCTGGTCGTAGATCGAATCGTTGCCATATCTCAGTCCTTGCGTATAGTACTTGTTCAGATAGTAACCCTTAGGTGTCTGGTAGGACTGATAGATATGATCGTAGTTGTTCAGTTCGAAGGTGTGTATGAAACTGGTGACAGGCACATACTCGCGTTTCATCGTGGCGTCGATGGAGTCCTGAATCTCTTGCTGGCGCTTCAGACTGTCGATGGCTGCCTGTCCGTTTACCTGAATACGGGTAGAGTCGACAGCGATATTCAAAGAGTCTTTGGGGCCTGTGGGTTCCTTACCCATGATCTTGGCACCTTCAGGGCGACCAGAGGAGGCTTTCTTGACGGGCTCACGGGTATCGCGCCCACTGTTCTCGAGTCCGTTCAGAGCTTCTTTTGCTTCCTTCTGCTTGCGTGATTCCTCTGCAAACTTCTTCGCCTTGATCTCAGCCTCAGTCATCTTCACTAATCTGTAGAAGCCGATGTTATAGCGGTGCGAGAGGAAAATATGCTGATGATCGTTTCTGTTCCAGTTCTGCGAGAGGACCGTTGGAATCTCGTTCTCTGCATAGCTGTCTGTCTTTGACTCAGGGTGGGTGACGTACTCGTCGTCTGCGATACCGCCATTCTCTGCAGCTTTCTGATGTGCCGCATTAAAGAAGAAGTGCAAGTTGTATTTATCACCCAAATAGGAGGAGAAGATTGTCGCATTGAAGTGGGAGGTACTCTGATTGCTATAGTAGCCTCTGGCATAGGCGTAGTCGAGGTCGAAGCCTATGTTGAAACGCTTGTTAGCATTGACGGCAAACTTGGCATCGATGTGATCCTCGCCGTTGGTCTTATCACCACAGTTGTCGTAGAGTATATTGGTATAGGGCGAGAGGGTGTTCATAAAGAGGAACTTCTCAGGCCTTTTCTCCACAAAGCTGTAGGGCTGGGTAAAGATGAAGATATCATTGACGACAGGACGATTGATAAAGATTCTGCTCAGGCGCGATGTGTAGTTGCTACCAGTACTGTTGTACTCGCCATAGGTACCTGTATTGAAGGTGGTATTCATGAAGAGGTGGGGCATCGTGTCAGGCACTGCAGGAATCACATTGCCAAACTTCTTGTCGATGGTCCACACATAGATACCCTTGGGAATCTCCTTATGTTTCGTGGTGTCGTTATTGTGCTTATTGAATTTCGTGTTATCGTTGCGCTGGGTCACGTTACCCATCTCGTCAATCTGGTTATACGTGTCTTGGGCACAGACAGATGTCAGCGCCAGCAGTGCAACGAAAAACAGACTCAGTCTTTTAGTCATAGTGTCATTTGATCATTCGCAGAGCTGATTCGGTGATCTTGAAGACCATCGAGAAGAGAATGATGTACAAACCTAAATTATGCTTCTCCTCGTTTTTCGAGAGGAAGAAGTACACCCCCACGACAGCTCCTATCATGAAGATGATGTTCAGTATGTTGCGTATCTGATCCTTGCTCATTTCTTTTCGTTAAGAAGAGAGTCGAACTTGTTGAAGATAAAGTTCTTACGGTCGATGGTCTTCCTGCGGAACTTGCCTGAGAGAGGGTAGAGCTTCGTACCCTTCTTGTTGACAGCATATTTGTCGGAGATCCATTCTTCAGCTGAATAGTGTATGGGCTTACGGTCGAGATCGTAATCATAGTTAAGACGTAACATCGTCACGTCGGCAGCCCCGTCGGAACACAGCACGTGGAGCTGATAATTAAACTTGGTACGGTCGAGCGAGAGTGCTGAATGCTTGAAAACGAGCCACTCGTGGAAGACGGCTGCCAATTCATGCTTGATGGAGTCGCGAATAGCAACAACACTGTTCTCGATCTGGTTGGGCTCTTGTACCATCTTCTCCAATTGCTTCAGCAGAATGCTGTAGATCTCGTCGGCACTTTTGCCCGGTGCCTTGATGACGGTGTGGAATTCAACCTTTCCGTCCACCATAGGGACAGCGTTCTCAGCCAGGTATTTGGCATCGGGATTGTCTTTTGCTTCAGGCTCAACCTCTATTCTCTCCCAAGTGTTGTCCTGCGCGGAAATGGTCATTGGCAATGCCAACAGAATGGCGATAAAAAACTTCTTCATCTTTGTTTTCTTATTGTAATTGTGTGCAAAAGTACAAAAAAGAAGTGAAAAGTGAATAGTGAAAGGTGAAAAGTACTCGTGCATTACCTTTTTTTTGGTTTTATTAACCATAACGGAGTTATTCTTCACTCCACACTCCTCACTCCACACTCCACACTCCTCACTCCACACTCCTCACTTCATTTCCAGTTCCTTCTGCAGTCGGATGATTTCATCACGGTACTGGGCGGCCTGCAGGAAGTCGAGGTTCTTGGCAGCCTCCTTCATCAGGCGTGTGGTATCTGCGATACTCTTCTCCAGCTGTGGTCTGGTCATGCGCTCTACAATCGGATCAGCAGCAATCATGCCGCCAGACTGTCCGTCAGACGAGATGTTAGATGCACGTTTGAGTTCCTTGATATCTGCACGATCTTCCTTCTGCAGAGCACTGAAGGTGAGGTTCTTTACAATCTGTTTCGGGGTGATGCCATGTTCCTCGTTATAGCGCATCTGCTTCATCCTCCGTCTCAAAGTCTCGTCTATAGTCAGCTGCATCGAGGCCGTGATGGTATCAGCATACATGATGACCTTGCCATTGACGTTGCGTGCAGCGCGACCTGCAGTCTGAGTCAGACTCCTATGACTTCTGAGGAACCCCTCTTTGTCGGCATCGAGGATAGCCACCAGTGATACCTCGGGCAGATCCAGTCCTTCTCTCAGGAGATTGACGCCCACCAGTACATCGTAGACACCCTGACGAAGATCGCTGAGGATCTTCACACGTTCCAATGTGGCGACATCGCTGTGGATATAGGCGGTTCGTACACCATGATTCAGAAGATATTCGCTCAGTTCCTCCGCCATGCGTTTGGTGAGGGTGGTCACCAGCACACGTTCGTCTCTATGACTGCGTGTTAAAATCTCATCCATCAGGTCGTCGATCTGATTCTCACTGGGGCGCACTTCAATCTCAGGATCCAACAGTCCTGTGGGACGGATGACCTGTTCGACAACCACACCTTCAGCTTCTGCCAATTCAAAGTCGGCAGGGGTCGCACTGACGTAGATGACCTGATTCACCTCCTCCTGGAATTCTTCGAAACGTAACGGACGATTGTCGAAAGCGGCAGGCAAGCGGAAACCGTATTCCACGAGATTGCTTTTACGACTTCTGT
>Ga0247609_10003374_pt1 | contig 16231 bp, 8 predicted proteins | sample 172DNAGHGlowgp2_FD_193487 | JGI IMG/M metagenome (GOLD analysis project Ga0247609, IMG submission 193487) | Sheep rumen microbial communities from Palmerston North, Manawatu-Wanganui, New Zealand - 1728 DNA GHGlow gp2 | ecosystem: Host-associated > Mammals > Digestive system > Stomach > Rumen ...
CTCCTGGAACGGCTCTACGTACACCTCCTCCGGCGATTACGTGCAGACCTTTGTCTCCGCCAGCGAGTGCGATTCCGTCGTCACCCTGCATCTCGTCGTGTGGCACGACACCGCCACCGTCTGGAGCGACACAGCCTGCGAAGTCTTCACCTGGAACGATTCTGTCTATACGCAGTCCGGCGACTACGTGCAACAGTTCTCCAGCATCCACGGCTGCGACTCCACCGTGACGCTGCATCTGACGGTCAACTTCCCGACGCACACCGACACTGTGGTGGTAGCCTACGACAGCTACACCTGGAACGGCACGGAATATGACAGCACGGGCGTCTACACGTTCGCCCATCTGGATGAAAACGGCTGTAACCAGGTCGATACGCTGCACCTCACCGTCTATTACTCATCCTTTAACGAGTTCAGCGATTCCGCCTGTGTCTCCTATCAATGGAACGACTCCGTTTACACGCAGTCCGGTGACTATGTCCAACAGTTCCACGACATCCACGGCGCCGACTCCACCGTCACCCTGCACCTCACTATCTTCCCTGCAGTGACCAATGACATCGCCGACACCGCCTGCGACACCTACACTTGGAACGACTCCACCTACACCTCCTCTGGCGACTATGTCCAGCACTTCGAGACCATCCACGACTGCGACAGCACCGTGACGCTGCACCTGATTGTCAACTACAGCGCCGCCTCCACCATCTATGACACCGCCTGCAACAGCTATCAGTGGAACGATTCGGCCTACTACGCCTCCGGAGAGTACATCCAGTACTTCGAGACGGTCAACGGCTGCGACTCCACCGTGACGCTGCATCTGGTTGTCAACTACTCCGACACCACTGAGGACTTCGCCACCAACTGCTACTCCTACACCTGGAACGACTCCACCTACACTTCCACCGGCAACTACACCCAGACGCTCACCAACATCCACGGCTGCGACTCCGTGGTCACCCTCCATCTCACCATCAACGACACTATCTTCAACGACTTCAATATCGAGGAGTGCAACAGCTACTCTTGGAACGGCTCTACGTACACCTCCTCCGGCGATTACGTGCAGACCTTCGTCTCCGCTAACGGATGCGACTCCGTCGTCACCCTGAACCTGACGCTGTGGTTCGACACTGCCACCGTCTGGAGCCACACCGCCTGCGAGACCTTCACGTGGAACGACAGCGCCTATACTGTCTCCGGCGATTATGTACAGCAGTTTAACACCATTCATGGCTGCGACTCCACGGTGACGCTGCATCTGACCATCAACCACGCCACCGCCGCCACCGACCCGCACGAAGCCTGCAATGCCTTCACCTGGATCGACGGCGTCACCTACACCGAGAGCACCGACACCCCGACCTTCACGCTTGAGAATGCTGTGGGCTGCGACTCCGTGGTCACCCTCAACCTCACCGTCTTCCATTCAGACACCACCGAGGACTTCGCCACCAGCTGCTACAACTTCACTTGGAACGGCATCACCTACGACTCCACCGGCAACTACACCCAGACGCTCACCAACATCCACGGCTGCGACTCCGTCGTGACGCTCCACCTCACCATTAACGACACCATCTTCAACCAATTCGAAGCCGAGAGCTGCAACAGCTATTCTTGGAACGACTCCATATACTTCACATCAGGAGACTACGTGCAGACATTTACCTCCGCCAACGAGTGTGACTCTGTCGTCACGCTACACCTGACACTCTACTTCGACACCGCCACCCTCTGGAGCGACACCGCCTGCGAGACATTCTCTTGGAACGACTCCGTCTATACGCAGTCCGGCGAGTATGTCCAGCACTTCCAGACCGTCCACGGGTGCGACTCCATCGTCACCCTCAACCTCACCGTCAACTTCCCGACACACACAGACACCGTGGTGACCGCCTACGACAGCTACACCTGGAACGGCAGCACCTACGACTCCACGGGTGTCTACACCTTCGCGCATTCCGATGCCAACGGCTGTAACCAAGTTGATACACTGCACTTAACTGTCTATTACTCCTCCTTCAACGAGTTTACCGACTCCGCCTGCGTCTCCTATACCTGGGAGGACAGTGTTTACACGCAGTCCGGCGACTACACGAGACTCTTCCACGACATCCACGACGCCGACTCCACTGTCACACTCCACCTCACCATCTTCCCCGCCGAATCTTACGCCTTCGCAGACACCGCCTGCGACAACTACACCTGGAACGACAGCACATACGTCACTTCTGGCGACTACATACAGCATTTCCAGACGGTCCACGGTTGCGACAGCACCGTGACACTGCACCTGGTTGTCAACTACAGCGCCGACTCCACCATCTACGACACCGCCTGCAATAGCTTCACCTGGAACAGCGAAACCTACGTCCAGACGGGCGAGTATGTCCAGCAGTTCCAGACCGTCCACGGTTGTGACTCCACTGTCACCCTCCACCTGGTGGTCAACCACTCAGACACCTCCGAGTTCTCCCAAACCAGCTGCTACTCCTTCACGTGGAACAACGAAACCTACACCCAGACCGGCGACTACGTCCAGACCCTCACCAACATTCACGGCTGCGACTCCGTCATAACCCTCCACCTCACCATCAACGACACCATCTTTAACGACTTTTACGCCGAGGAGTGCAATAGCTACACCTGGAACGACTCAACATACCATGCATCAGGCGACTACACGCAGACCTTCACCTCCTATAACAACTGTGACTCGGTCGTCACCCTCCACCTGACGCTGTACTACGACACCGCTACCGTCTGGAGCGACACCGCCTGCGAGTCCTTCACCTGGAACGACTCCGTTTACACGCAGTCCGGCGAGTACATCCAGCATTTTGAGACTATCCACGGCTGCGACAGCACTGTCACCCTTAACCTCACCATACTACACGCCACCGCCTATACCGATGTCCACGACACCTGCGACACCTTCACTTGGATTGACGGTATCACTTACACCGAGAGTACCAACACCCCGACCTTTACACTGGTCAATGCCGTGGGCTGCGACTCCGTGGTGACACTTAACTTGACTGTCAGACATTCAACCTATTACACGGACATCCATGACACCTGCGACAGCTTTACCTGGATTGACGGCGTTACTTATACAGAAAGTACAGACACCCCGACCTTCATCCTTCCCAACGCGGCAGGATGTGATTCCATCGTAACGCTTAACCTGACTGTCAGACATTCAACCTTCTACACTGATGTTCAAAATGTCTGCGACTCCATCACTTGGATTGACGGCGTTACTTACACCGAAAGTACCAACATTCCGACGTTCACGATCACCAATGCAGCAGGTTGCGACAGTGTCGTCACACTCAATCTGACCGTTAGACATTCGACAACATACACTGATGTTCAGGATGTTTGTGATTCCCTTACCTGGATTGACGGCATCACCTACACCGAAAGCACCACTACGCCAACCTTCACGCTCGTGAATGCCGCCGGTTGCGACTCCGTAGTAACCCTTAATCTTACGGTCAGACACTCGACCTACTACACCGATGTTCATGACGTTTGTGACACCTTCTCTTGGATTGACGGCATCACTTATACTGAAAGCAACAATACGGCGACTTATACACTTCCTAATTCCGTGGGCTGTGACTCTATTGTAACCCTTAATCTTACAGTCAGACATTCAACTTATTACACCGATATCCACGACGTTTGCGACACCTTCACTTGGATTGACGGCATCACCTACACCGAAAGCAACCATACGGCAACTTATACACTCCCCAACGCCGTCGGCTGCGACTCTATCGTAACGCTTAATCTTACCGTCAGACATTCAACCACATACACCGATGTTCAGGATGTCTGCGACTCCCTGACTTGGATCGACGGCGTCACCTACACCGAAAGCACCGACACCCCGACCTTCACGCTTGTGAATGCCGCAGGTTGCGACTCCACCATCACCCTCCATTTCACTGTCCGACACTCCACCGCCTATACCGACATCCACGAGACCTGCGACAGCCTTACCTGGATTGACGGCATCACCTACACCGAGAGCACCAATACTCCGACCTTCACGCTTGTGAATGCCGTCGGTTGCGACTCTGTGGTCACCCTCCACCTCACGATCCACCACTCCGACAGCACCCATTTCTCCGTCACAGAATGCGACAGCTATACGTGGAACAACGTAACCTATACGAACACAGGGATTTACACACAACCATTCAATACCGTGCATGGCTGCGACTCCACCGTATTCCTGCACCTCACCATCCACTACAGCGTGGACACCTCCCTGACGCTTGAGGCCTGCAACAGCTACACATGGAACGATTCAACCTACACGCAATCAGGCACCTACGTTCAGCAATTCCTGACCACCAACAACTGCGACTCCACCGTCACCCTGCACCTCACCGTCTATCACGACACGGCCACCGCATTCAATGCTGCTGCGTGCGACAGCTATATCTGGAACGATTCAACTTACACACAATCTGGAGATTACATTCAAAACTTCCTGACTACACACGGTTGCGACTCCATCGTGACGCTACATCTCATTATCAGCCACAGCAGCAGCTCGGAATTCACCGATACTGGATGTGAGAGTTATACCTGGAACAACCAAACCTACACACAGTCAGGTGATTACATCCAGCAGTTCGTCAATACTGTTGGCTGCGACTCCACCGTGACCCTACATCTGACCATCTACAATCCCGTCCATACCGCTGTGACACAGCTCGCCTGTGAATCCTACACTTGGCACGGCCAAACTTACACGCAATCAGACACTTACACTTACACGCATGCAGATGCGCATGGCTGTACGCAAGTGGACACCTTGCACCTTGACATCGGCCATCCGAACCATACCGCTGTGACCGAGACCGCTTGCGAAACCTTCACTTGGAACGGGCAAAACTACACGCAATCAGGCAACTACACTTACTCGCACACGGATACGCACGGTTGTACGCAAGTCGACACGCTGCATCTCACTGTCCACCACGCGGTACACGAGGCCACCACGGAGGTCGTTTGCGACAGCTACACTTGGAACGGGCAAACGTACACACAGTCCGGCGCATACACCTACTCGCACACGGATGCGAACGGTTGTACGCAAGTTGATACGCTACACCTGACCGTCCATTACAGCGCGAACACGGAAGAGAACCTCATCCTCTGCCGTGAAGAACTGCCATACACGTGGAACGACACCGTCTTTGACATCGATGCTCCGACATCCTCCACTCTCGTCTTCCACTTCGCCACCATGGAAGGCTGCGACAGCACCGTCACACTCAATCTCACCGTCAACGATCCTGTTCACACGGCTATTTCAGACTTCGCCTGTGACGACTACCATTGGAATGGACAAACATACACAGAGACAGGCACTTACACCTTCGCGCATCCGGATGAAAACGGTTGTACGCAAGTGGATACGCTACACCTGACCTTCCTTGACACCACGATCCGGATTGTACCACTCACGCACAACTTCTGTGACGCCGGAAGCCTGACACTTGAAGCCCAATGCGTTTTGGAAGACTACCTCTGGAGCACGGGCGAAACCTCGTCTATAATAACAGTTTATGACGAAGGCACTTACACAGTGACGGCATCGCAAGGCTCGTGCGAGGTGAGCACCTCTTACACGATTGTGCCGTGCGAGCAAACCCTCATCCTGCCCAACGCCTTCACGCCCGACGGCGATGGTCTGAACGACGAATTCAGCATCCCCGATGCCTATTTCGATCATATCGGTGACGCCGTATTCGATATCCGCATCTACAACCGTTGGGGCGAGATCGTCTATCACGCCACCAGCAAGTATTTCCGCTGGAACGGCGAGGTCAACGGCCAGGTCTACCGCAACAATGTCTATAATTATGTGATTGAATACAACACCCCAGCAGGTTCCCCGCGCAAGGTTACCGGAAGTATCACGGTGTTATAAGACGTATGACGTGAGACGTTTGGAGGCCGAGCGCGCCAAACGTCTCCTGATTAAAACAAGCGGGACCGTCACACCGTGACAGCCCCACATATCATTACTAATTACTAATTTCTAATTATTGATTCCCTTCCACCGCAGCGATCACCGCCTCGGTGCGCTTGCAGGTTTCCTCCACGCCGAGAAGGCCAATCATGGTAAAGAGCTCGGGACCACGGGCGGCACCTACCAGTCCTATTCTCAAACTGTTGAGCACCGCACCCATATTCCACTCGTTGGCTTTAATGTGGTCGATTACACGTTCTTGCGCCATCTGAGGGTCGAAAGCCCCATCCTGCTGCAGCATCTGGAGGATGACACGCAACTTCTCGCCCGTTCCCTCTTTCCAACGCTTCTTCAGATCCTGGGCACTGTATTCCGTGGGGGCCTCGAAGAAGTAGCCAGCCTGCTCCCAAAAATCAGGAATGAAGTTGAGACGATCCTTAATCAGGTCAATGACTTTCAAGAGGTAGTCCTCGGTGTATGTAATTTCTTTTTCATCCAGAATTTTGGAAAAATACGGCATCAGCTCTTGAGCGGATTTCATCTGGATATACTCATGGTTGAACCATTTGGCTTTGTCGAGGGAGAACTTTGCGCCCGATTTGCTGATTTTCTCCAACGAGAAGAGCTCCACCATCTCGTCAAGAGTGAAGATTTCCTGTTCGGTGCCGGGGTTCCAGCCTAAGAGAGCCAGCATATTCACCACAGCATCAGGGAGATATCCGCTCTCGCGATAGCCCGAGGAGATGTCGCCGCTCTTGGGATCGTGCCATTCCAACGGAAAGACGGGAAAACCGAGACGGTCGCCGTCGCGCTTGCTGAGCTTCCCGTTGCCATCAGGTTTGAGCAGCAGCGGCAGGTGCGCGAATTGCGGAGCCTCCCAACCGAAGGCCTTGTAGAGCATCACGTGGAGCGGTGCAGAGGGTAACCACTCTTCGCCTCGAATCACGTGCGTAATCTGCATCGTGTGGTCATCCACGATGTTGGCCAAATGGTAAGTCGGCATTCCGTCGGACTTATACAACACCTTATCATCCAAAAGGTTGGAATTAATCACCACCTCGCCGCGAATCAAGTCGTGGACGTGAATATCCGTATTTTCGGGGTATTTAAAACGAACCACGTAGGGTTCGCCAGACTCCAACCGCGCTTTCGTTTCTTCCGTACTCAGGGTCAGTGAGTTAACCATCGACATACGGGTGGAAGCGTCGTACTGGAACGTCTTCTTTTGCGATTCGGCCTCCTTGCGCTTGGCATCGAGTGCCTCGGGCGTATCGAAAGCGTAATAAGCCCAACCGTCACGCACGAGTTGCTCGGCGTAAGGCTTGTACATGGGCTTGCGTTCCGATTGCTTGTAGGGTCCGAACTCGCCGCCGATGCCGACACCTTCGTCGAACTTCAGCCCCAACCACTGGAACGCCTCGATGATGTACTCCTCCGCGCCCGGCACAAAGCGGGTTTGGTCGGTATCTTCGATGCGCAGCAGGAAAGTGCCGCCGTGTTTCTTAGCAAACAGGTAGTTATACAATGCGGTGCGCACGCCGCCGATATGCAACGGTCCCGTGGGGCTCGGCGCGAATCTTACTCTGGGTTTCATGTTTTCCATACTTTGACTTTTGATTGGTGACTTGTGACTTGTGATTTGAGACTTTTGACTTGTAATGCCTAAACCTCCGCAAAATAAGGGCGCAAAAGTACACAATTTTTGCATTGAAAAAAATTGTACTTTCGCGATTTTTAATATTGTATATATTTGGAATTATTATATTTTGTAACAAATTAAATATCAACTAAGTATGGCAATGCAAGATAAAATCAACGAGCTTTTGGCCCTCAGGGAAAAGGCTCGTCTCGGCGGCGGTCAGGACAAGATTGACAAACAGCACGCCAAGGGCAAGTATTCCGCGCGCGAGCGCATCCTGATGTTCCTCGACGAGGGCAGCTTTGAGGAGTTCGACATGTTCGTGACCCACCGCTGCGTGAACTTCGGCATCGAGAAGGACAAATTCCTCTCCGACGGTGTGGTGACCGGCTACGGTACCGTGAACGGCCGTCTGGTGTATGTTTTCTCACAGGACTTCACCGTGTTCGGCGGTTCCCTTTCTGAAACCTTCGCTGCGAAGATCTGCAAGGTGATGGATCAGGCCATGAAGGTTGGCGCACCTGTCATCGGCTTCAACGATTCCGGTGGAGCTCGTATCCAAGAGGGTGTGAACAGCTTGGCAGGTTACGCTGAGATTTTCCAACGCAACATCCTGGCTTCCGGCGTGGTGCCGCAAATCTCCGCCATCTTCGGACCTTGTGCCGGCGGCGCGGTTTATTCTCCTGCATTGACCGACTTCATCATGATGGCCCAGAACTCCAGCTACATGTTCGTCACCGGCCCGAAGGTTGTGAAGACCGTCACCGGCGAGGACGTGACCACTGAGCAACTCGGCGGCGCCACCATCCACTCCACCAAATCCGGTGTGGCACAATTCTCCGTTCCGGACGAAGAGACCGGTATCGCTTTGTTGCGCGACCTCATTGGCTACCTGCCTTCCAACAACATGGAGGAGCCACCGTATGAGCCAACCGAAGACCCCATCAACCGCTTGGAGGACAGCCTCAACTCCATTATCCCTGACAACCCAAACCAACCTTACGACGTGAAGGATGTGATCAACGGCATTGTCGATGACGGCAAGTTCCTCGAAGTGCATGCCACCTACGCACAAAACATCGTGGTCGGTTTCGCACGCTTCAACGGCATGGCCGTGGGTATTGTCGCCAACCAGCCGAAGTGCATGGCCGGTGTGTTGGACATCAACGCTTCCCGCAAGGGTGCCCGTTTCGTCCGTTTCTGCGATGCCTTCAACATCCCGTTGGTGACGTTGGTCGATGTCCCCGGCTTCCTGCCCGGTACTGGCCAAGAGTACGGCGGCATCATCCTGCATGGTGCGAAACTGCTCTACGCTTACGGCGAATGCACAGTTCCGAAAGTCACTGTCATCTTGCGTAAGAACTACGGCGGCGCCTACTGCGTCATGAGTTCCAAACACCTGCGCGGCGATGTGAACTACGCATGGCCTACCGCTGAGATCGCCGTGATGGGCGGCAGCGGTGCAGCGGAAATCCTCTACGGCTCCCAAATGAAGAAGATCGAGGATGCCGGCGAGCGTCAGAAATTCCTCGACGAGAAGGTGGAAGAATATCGTCAAAAATTCTCCAACCCCTACGTGGCTGCGCAATACGGCTACATTGACGATGTCATCGAGCCGCGCAACACCCGCTTCCGCGTGATCCGCGCCCTCGAGTCGCTGCGTAACAAACGTCTGGAGAACCCGGCCAAGAAGCACGACAACCTGCCGTTGTAATATGTTCGTTGTAGAGACGTGCCATGGCGCGTCTCTACATTCACAAAAACCAATAAATTCAGAGATTTATGAAATCGATTTACAAATATATCTTCACCGTTGTCGCGCTGTTCGCCGTCACCGCCACTTTCGGGCAGTCGGTGCACGACCTTCGCCTCAACGAGATGATGATCAAGAACGTGGATAACTATGCCGACGAGTATGGCCGTCACGTGCCGTGGGTGGAAATCTTCAACACCGCCTACAACACGGTCAACATCACCGGCTGTTATCTCACCGATGACACGACGGGGCTGGCCGCCGCCGGCAAGAAGGGCGGCGAAATCCCGGCCCGCTGGTACCGCATCCCCACAGACCAGAAAATGTACATGCCCCAGCGCAGCTTCCTGATTTTCTTTCTGGACAACTCGCCGCTCTACGGCCCGTTCCACACCAACTTTACCCCGGAGAAGTCGAAAACGCGCTACATCGCGCTCATTAGCTCCGACGGCAAGGAACTTCTCGACCTCGTGGAGTATCCCGTGGAACTGCGCGACACCTCCCGCGTGTTCGGCTACGTGGCCGACGGGGTGCGCGACGACAAGGCCTTCAAGAAGGGCATCCGCGCCTCTGGCGAACTGAACTTCCTGAGCGACTTCACCCCCGCATCCTCCAACGAGACCGAGGTGAAGATTTCCAAGCAGGACAAGCTCAAACGCGACGACCCCTACGGCATCGGCATGGCCATCATCTCCATGGCCGTAGTGTTCACGGCGCTTATCATGATCTACGTCATGCTGAAAATCTTCAACTACGCGAGCCGCCGCGCCACGATGAAGTCGAAAGCCAAGGAGGAGGCCGCCAAAACGCCCGCCATGGCTGCGGCCGCAGGCACCAAAGCCGATGACGAGGCTGTGAACGGCGAGACCGTGGCCGCCATCGGTACCGCCCTGCACCTCCACTTCGGCAGCATGCACGACGAGGAGAGCGAGGTCATCACCATCAACATGCCCTCCAAGCACTACTCCCCGTGGGCGCAGAAGGAACTCACCATGAAGAGAAACCCCAGAAGATAATCACCAAAATCAGAAATAAAGAATATGAAAACCTATAATTTTAAGATTTACGGAAATAAATACGCCGTTGAAGTCGGCGAATTGGAAGACAACAACATCGAAGTGACCGTCAACGGCACGCCCTACAAGGTGGAGCTCGACATGGAGCTGAAACCCCGGACGGTGAAGCCCGTGGTGAAAGTGGCCGCCGCCCCGAAGGCACAGGCCGCCGCTCCCGCGCAGAAAGTGGCTCCCGCCGCTCCCACGGGCGGTGGCGGCACCCTCAACTCCCCGCTGCCCGGCACCGTGCTCGACGTGTTCGTGAAACCCGGCGACGCCGTCAAGGCCGGCCAGCGCCTCCTTCTGCTCGAAGCCATGAAGATGGAGAACAACATCGACGCTGACCGCGACGGTGTGGTCAAGGAGGTGAAGGTGAGCAAGAGCGATGCCGTCATGGAAGGACAGGTGCTCGTGGTTTTTGAATAGTTTCCCAACAAGAAAAGATTGAGATTATGTTAGAGTTTTTCAAAGAAGGATTATTGCAATTCCTGAGCTATTCCGGCTTCGGAAACTGCACCTGGGGGCATGTCATCATGATATGCATCGGCCTGGTGTTCATAGCTTTGGGAATTATCAAGGAATATGAGCCGCTGCTGCTCGTGCCCATCGGATTCGGCATCATCATCGGCAACATCCCGTTCACTGACGGCCTGCAGGTCGGCGTGTATGAGAACGGAGCCGTGCTCAACTACCTCTATTTCGGTGTGGTCAAAGGATTCTATCCGCCGTTGATCTTCCTCGGCATCGGGGCCATGACGGACTTCTCGGCCCTGATCTCAAACCCGAAGCTGATTCTGATCGGCGCGGCGGCCCAGTTCGGCATCTTCGCGGCCTACATCACCGCCTTGTTGCTCGGCTTCACGCCCATGGAGGCCGGTGCCATCGGCATCATCGGCGGCGCTGACGGCCCCACGGCCATCTTCATCTCCTCCAAGCTCGCCCCGAGCATGATGGGTGCCATCGCTGTGTCGGCCTACTCCTACATGGCCTTGGTGCCGGTGATCCAACCGCCCATCATGCGCGCGCTGACCACCCCGAAGGAGCGCCTCATCCGCATGAGACCGCCCCGCGCCGTCAGCCACCGCGAGAAAGTGCTCTTCCCGCTGCTCTGCATCCTGCTCACCGCGTTCCTCGTGCCCACGGGCCTGCCGTTGCTCGGCATGCTGTTCTTCGGCAACCTGCTCAAGGAGAGCGGCGTGACCAAACGTCTGGCCAACACCGCTTCCGGTCCTATCGTGGATATCGTGACCATCCTCATCGGCCTTACCGTCGGCGCCTCCACGCAGGCCACCAACTTCCTGCGTCCCGCCTCCGTGCTCATCTTCGTGCTGGGTGCCTTCTCCTTCGTGATCGCCACCGCTTCCGGCGTGCTGTTCGTGAAGTTCTTCAACCTCTTCCTCAAGGGCGACAACAAGATTAACCCGCTCATCGGCAACGCCGGCGTCTCCGCCGTGCCCGATGCGGCTCGCGTCTCCCTGGTGGAGGGTCAGAAGTACGACCGCACCAACTTCCTGCTCATGCACGCCATGGGTCCGAACGTGGCCGGCGTTATCGGCAGTGCCGTCGCAGCCGGTATTTTGCTGAGCTTCCTGTACTAACTATTGGCTTTTGGCCATTAGTTTTTGGCTATTATTTAGCAAAACAAAAAAACACGGGGATTGTCCAAGACAGTCCCCGTGTTTTTTCACGAAATAAATTACCGAAAACAAAGAGAGACAGTAGATCCGGTCGCTGTCTTTGAGTGCCTTGTTGTAGGTGAGGTCGTGATGCACTTGCACGAGGATGATGTAGAGGGCGGCGAAGGCGGCGGCCAGCCCGACGATGTTGAGGATGGCGGAGACCATCTCGGTTTTGGATTTTTGGATGATTCGCATAATGATAAATCTATAGCAGCAAATCCCATACAGCAACCGTGCCAAACTGTGAAGTCATTGACGTTTAGCAGAATACGATAAGAAAACAGCGAAGAATGTAAATATCCTTTACAGCAGTGTAAGGATTCTTTACACGCCCTATTCTTTACAATTGACCTTAGATTTGCCGCCGCAAAAATACAAAATTTCACGTCTCTACAAGTCCCCTATTCCTTCTTCAACGCCTCTGCCGGATTCGTCTTCACGGCGCGGAGCGTTTGCCAAAGGACGGAGAAGTCTGAAAATGTGATTTTTTTTCAAGTTGAATATCTGAAAATGTGATTTTTTTATTATTTTTGCAGCCGAAAATGTGATAATAGAACATGGAACTACTTGAAAGAAAAATAGATACATTCCTATCGGACTGGAAGAGCAACCCAAAAAAGAAACCTTTGATAGTGAAAGGAGCCAGACAAATTGGTAAAACTGAAGCTATCAGAGCTTTTGGACGTGTAAACTACGATTCTGTACTCGAAATGAATTTCATGCTTCAGAAGAAATTCCGCAATATCTTCAACGATGGCTACGAGGTGGACCAGATTATCAAGAACATCAGCATTCTGGAACCGTCGTGGAAGATTATCCCAAACAGGCTCTGCTGTTTTTCGATGAGTTGCAGAAATGTCCCGACTGTGCTACCTCACTCAAGTCATTTTGTCAGGACCGGCGTTTCGATGTGATTTGCTCGGGCTCGCTTATGGGCATCTATTACGAAGAAATCGAATCGAATGCAGTCGGCTACAAAGAAGACTACGACATGTTTTCAATGGATTTCGAGGAATTTTTGTGGGCCAAAGGCTATTCTAAGGAACAGGTCGAAGACCTTTTTGCCCATACGCTTTCACTAAAGCCTTTCTCGCAGCTTGAGATGGACACCTATATGGGGATTTTCCGCGATTATATGACACTCGGTGGTATGCCGGAGGTGGTCAAAATGTACATTGACAACGGCCATTTCGGCGGAACGTTGAAACTGCAACGCCAGCTTCTGAAAGATTATGAGGAAGACATCACGAAATATGCCAAGGAGACAGACAAGGCAAAAGTTCTTGCAGTGTATAGCCACATCCCGACATTCTTGGCGAAAGAAAACAAAAAGTTCCAGATCACGAAGGTTGCCAAAGGTGCGCGTAACCGGGAGTATATCGGTGCTGTGGAGTGGTTGAAAGAGGCTGGCGTGATCAATGTCTGTTATTGCCTAAACAACGTGGAGTTGCCGCTGAAAGGTAATTATGATCCCGATTTTTACAAAATCTATTACCACGATACAGGTCTGCTGATTGCTTCGTTAGACGAGGAGGCACAGGACGATCTCAGGGTCAATCGAAACTTCGGAACGTACAAAGGTGCCGTCTATGAGAATGTGGTCGGCGAGATGTTGCGCAAGTCGGGCTATGAACAATTGTACTTCTATAAACATGACAATCCTGCCGTAGAGATGGATTTCTTTGTGAGGGATGCCGATTCGCTGATTCCCGTTGAGGTGAAGGCCAAAGACGGGACGACGGCTTCGCTGAACAACCTGATCAAATGGGATTCCTATCCTGAAGTCAAATACGGCATCAAATTCGGATACAAGAACATCGGTTGGAACGGAAGCTTCTACACATTCCCCTATTTTATCGCCTTCCTGCTGAAACGTTTCCTAAAGGAGAAGATGTAGAAACGCAATGCATTGTGTCTCTATACATCCCTACTCCTTCTTCAACGCCTCTGCAGGATTCGTCCGCGCGGCGCGGAGGGTCTGCCAAAGCACCGAGAGGAAGGCCATCAGCGCGGTGAGCAGGACCGCCGCGGCGAAGACCCAGCCGTAATGTTCGATGCGATAGGCGAAACGTTCCAAGTACTTCCCGCTTAGCCAGACAGCGACAGGCACACCGATCATAGCCGCGATTCCGACGAGCAGCATGTAACTTCTGACCGTGCGCCATAGCTCGCGCCGCACATCGCTGCCGAAGGTTTTCCGGACGGCGATGCTCTTCGTGTTCTCGCCGCTATAGTAGGTGCTCATGGCAACGAGACCGAGCAGGGAGAGCAAGACGGATAGCAGCATGAACAGTTCGAGCAGGCGCATGGCCATTTTTGCAGGTCGAAGCAACAAGTTGTTAAGGTCTTGCACATAGCCGTTTTGGGCGGCCTCCACGTAGGTGCCGTTCAGCGTCTCCGAATAGTCGCGATAGGCCTCCAAGATGGCTTTCTCGGTCTCTTTGTAATCGCCAGAGACATCGATCATCACGCCGTCAACCCAAATCAAATCTTCTGTCTTGGCGATGATGACCGCCGAATACTGGTTAGGTTCGGAGGCCGCTGCTGACCGTGTCGGGAAGTCTTCATAGATGCCGCCCACGGTCTCGGGTCGGGAGCCATTGATGCGCATGTGTCGGGGATAATAATTCATCGTTGAGTCGTTCAAAGCGAGTTTTTCAGCCAAAGTCTTCGACATCCAGACCGAATTAGTGCGTCCACCATAATCTTTAACCACTTGCAAATCAAGCATATTGAAATAAGTTTCGTCGCACAGGATGAGTTGCAAGTTCACCTTTTCGCCTTCAGGCGTGGTCACAGTGGTGCCCATGTTCATCTGCCCGACAAAACCACGACCGTAGCCTACTGCTTTCACATTCGGAATCTTCTCCAAACGGTCGATGAGCGGCGCTATGTCGGAGTAGTCCCTCACCCAACATTGCAACGAATACAAGCCCTCCGAGCGCATGTTAGTGGGACGGTTCATCATGTGGTGCATTTGCACTTCCATCAGGATTGCCATGGCAATCAGGACGATGGTGATGGTGTTTTGGAACACGATGAACACCTTGCTGAACACTCTTTTTGTTTGAATACGATAAGTGCCGCGCACCACGTCGATCGGCTCGAAACGCGAAGCGATAGCCGCTGGCGCAATGCCTGCCAAACTACCCAACAGCATAATTGCAACAATATAAAACGTAACGATGCCCGTTGACCATTCGAAACGCAAAGGGACAAACTGCGCAAACGTCGCATTGATGCCAATTTCACCGCCCGAAACACCGTTCAGCAAACCGTTCATCATCGGGAGCAATGCGTATGCGAGCAACAACGCCAAACCGAAACACACCGCCGTAAACGCCACGGACTCAAGGATATATTTCATCACTATTTGTCCTTTCATGGCACCATGAAGCCGTCGTGTTGCCATCTCTTTGGCACGTTTTCCCGAAAGGGCCATGTTGAGGTTGACATAGTTGAAAATGGCCGAAAGCAACAGTAGCAATACGACCACGGTCAGCATTTGCAGCACCGATTTGTCACCTTTCTTGAACATCCACTGGTTTTCGGAGAAAAAAACTTCGGGAAGCGTGTAAATCGGCATGGCACTCACGAAACCATCGGAATAATTAGGCAGCCCAACGGCCTCAACTTTCTTCGCAAGCTGCTCACGGTCGGTGCCTTCGTGGACTTTTATCAGAGTCACATACGAGCCAATGGAAGTGAATGGTTCCTTTTCCCCCGATACATACAATTCATTGAATTCGGGGTTGAAAAGCACATCGGTGTGCGGCACCATCGAGTTGGCGGCATCCTTAAACACGCCACAAACCACACTTTCAATTTTTTCATCGAAATAAGTGACTTTGAGCGGTTTACCAATAGCATCGCCATTGAAGGCGCGGTTGGCAAGTGACTCAGACACGAGACAATGCCCTTTGAGGCGGAACTCGTCGAGATTGCCGTCAATCAAAATGAGACTTGGGAAAAGTTCAAAAAGCTCCGGGTCGGCCTCGGCGACTACGGCACTGACAGGCTGTTCGTCGCCAACAGTGATGTTACCGTCCCCGTCGGCATTGCTGATGCGGCACACTGCCTCGGCTTCGGGAAGCTTGT
>Ga0247609_10003376_pt1 | contig 16230 bp, 17 predicted proteins | sample 172DNAGHGlowgp2_FD_193487 | JGI IMG/M metagenome (GOLD analysis project Ga0247609, IMG submission 193487) | Sheep rumen microbial communities from Palmerston North, Manawatu-Wanganui, New Zealand - 1728 DNA GHGlow gp2 | ecosystem: Host-associated > Mammals > Digestive system > Stomach > Rumen ...
GTTGTGATAGATAACAACTAAACATAACATAAAAATAAAAAAAATTAATAAACATTTAAAAAATTATGGATATAATTAACAACAATGTACAGAACGTTAAGTTCTTGCGTAATGGTGTTGTTTTTGTTCCTGGTAATGACAAAACAGCACGTCAAGTTGCATTGGATGCAATGGAATTACAAAAGGCAAATCTTGCTGATGGTACTGCAATACTTGGTCGTTACAAAGAAACTAATGGTATTGTAAAAACGCTTGTAGGCTTTGCTTATATCAGTGGCGATACCAAGACTCTTACAGTATTTGATGTTGATGGTGCAGGAGCTGATGTAGATGCTAAAATATTAGCTGCTATTCAAGCACTTGATGCAGAGATTACTAGTTCAGGTGGAACTAATGTCCAAGTCAAAGTAACTGAGGTTGATGGTAAAGTTACAGCAGTTAATATTACTACTGATAATACTGTTAACAGCGGTGATGTTGCAAATGCGATTATAGAAGCAATCAATGATTTGGATGGTTCAGTAATTGCTGAAACTGGTTATTTTGTTAAATCAGTAACAGAGGCTGACGGTAAAATTAGTGGTACAACCGAAGCCCTTCCAACTGTAGCTGCTATTAGCGAAGCTGGTAAACCTATTACTGCTGTAAGTGAAAGCCTTGGTGCTATTTCTGCTACAGCTGGTTCTATTAACGCTAAGTTCGTAGATATTGATGACACTGCTGGAATTATCACAGCAACGAACGTAGAGGGTGCTCTTGCTGAAATTGCTGCTGAGATTGATGCAATGGATTTGGCTGTTGTAAGCGGTGATGGTGAAGTTATCACTGCTGTATCAGAAACAGATGGTAAGGTATCTGCTTCTAAGACTGCTATTAAAGATGTTAAATTAACAGGCTACGTTAAGAACACAACAGCAACTGGTGCTATTTCTGCAACTGATGACATTGAGGATGCTTTAAGCAAACTTGAGAATACAATTGGTTCTAACGCTATTACCAATGCTGATGGTTCTATTACTGTAACTCCTGCTAATGGTAGTACTACTGATGTTAAGGTACATATTAAGAGTGGCGAAAATGTAATTAAACTTGATGGCGAAGGTGGTGGTATTTATACCAATCTTAATCTTGTTGAAATAACTGACGAAACAACCCTTCCTGCCGAAATTAAGGTTCGTTATGAACTTCGTGACTCAGATGGTGTTAAAATTGGTGAAAGCATTGACATTCCAAAAGATAGTCATATCGTAAGTATTACTTATAATGAAAGTACACAAAAATTAGTTTACACTTATATTGATGTAGAAGGCGAAACTCAAACAACTGAGATTGATTTATCTCATCTTATCCTTGAGACTGAATTTGCAAGCGGTGTAACATTTAGCAATGGCGTTGCTCACGGTGTTGTTGACCCAACTTCTGAGAATTTCTTGACTGTTGGCGATAATGGTTTCAAACTTGCTGGCGTTCAAGATGCAATTAATACTGCTATTAGTGGACTTGATGCAACCGTAGGCTCTACAACTATTGCAACAGATAAGCACGTTGCAGTTGAGGTGGTTGAGGTAGATGGTAAACTCACAGCTTTAAATATAAATGAAAGTAACATTGCTGATGCAGACGATTTAGCTACTGAGATTACTAATAGAACCAACGCTGACACTGAACTTTCTAACAGACTTGGTGATGGCGTAACAACCGCTAACACTGCTACTGCACAACTTACTGCATTAAGTGGTGATTCTAACTCTGTAAGTGGCGACACTTCTGTTGAGGGCGCTAAGAGATATGCAGACGGTGTTCTCGCTGCTGCTGTTGATGGTCTTGATGCTGAGGTTACTGGTGGTACTACAGCTGGTACTGCAACATCTGACCACGTACAAGTTATTGTTAGCGAGGCTAATGGTAAATTAACTGCTGTTACAGTTACAGAAACAAATATTGCTGACGCTGATGACCTTGCAAATGAAATTGCAGCACGTAAGGCTGTTGATGGCGTAGCTGGTGATGCTTATACTGCTGACACCAATGCAAATTATATCAGTGGCGCAACTTCATTGAATGATGCTGACGTTAAATTGGATACTGCATTGAAGGGTGTTGATGATGCAATGCTTACTGGTGTTACTAGTAGCAATAGTATTTCAGCAACTACTAAGAGTGGCAAGTCACAGACATTATCTGTAATTGTTAAGAACGATGGTGGTATTGTTTCTGATGAAGATGGTTTGCATCTTGGCACAATTGATTGTGGAGAATATTAAAAATTAAAAAAAAATTATATAAAACCCTAGATAAACCGTTTATCTAGGGTTTTTATATTTTCTCTTAATATTTATATAGGAAGATATATTTTAATAGATTTTTAAACAAGCTGATATTCTTATCAATTTTTGAAATCTATATTTCTAATAATAATTAAAAACTATTAAAAAAGATTTATGGCAAAAAATGTGAATTTTGTCTCTCATAAGAAGAGCAAACAAAAGAATCAAGATGGTAGTCCTAAACTACCATTAGCATCTGCATTGGTTGAAGGTGAAATAGCCATCAACTTTGCTGAGAACGTTGAAACATTATCAATTTTGAACGAAAGCGGTGATGTTGTCACTTTTTCTTCTGACAACTATTATAGCGAGAAGAAACTTGGTAGTGGATTTACTGGCGCAAACAGCGCAGTAACTGTAACAGATGTTATAGAAGAAAACGAGGAAATAATCTCTGCTGCATTGACAGACCTCGATGAGAGGAAACTTGACGCATCGGCATATACACCAACTGACTTAAGCAATTACTATACAAAGTCTCAAACAAGTGGAGCAAGTGAAATTTCAACTGCGTTGGCAGGAAAGAGTGGCACTGGTCATACTCATGAAGCTAGTGGTGTTACAGCAATGACTGGTTATCAGATTGCAAGTTCTGCATCGACTATATCCACATCAGATACTCTTAATGAAGCAATAGGTAAGTTGGAAAAAAGGCTTGCTTTATTGGAGGCTGCATTGAAGGTACAATCGAACGGTGATGTTTATGGCGATGCCGAAGAGTATTAATAAAAAGATATTTATATATAAAAAAATAACTATATATCATGGGTATATTAAGAACTAGCCACGTATCACCTGGGGTTTATACAAACGAGATTGACAAAACGGTATCATCAATACGTGTTAAAAATAGTCAGCAGTTTGTAAATAAGTCAAGGTCAAGTGGCGGAGGAGGTGGAGAACAAGGTGTCGATGAATATTTGAGAGGGATAGCATTTACAGACTCTGAATGTTTGTGGTCTAAAGAAGAGGACAAAATGATGCTTAACTTCTATAATATGAATGGAGACATAATGGCATCAGTTTATCTTTTTAACACTAATTCAGATGGCGATGTCATTTTAGACGCTGGTGAATTTACAGAATAATAAAATATATAATTAAAAATAAAAAAAAACATGGCAAAAAGGAATTTTAGGTATCAGCACATTAGAACTTCTGTTAGTGGAGCAACTCCGTCGCCAGAAAAATTGATGACTGCTGAGTTAGGTGTTAACATTGCGAAAGATGGCGAGAAAATCTTTCTTAAGAACGCAAGTGACGAGATTGTTTCATTCATTACAGAAGCACAAGTTGATGCTAAGATTGAAGAGCATAGTGGGTCAACTGACGAAAAGATTGACGCATTGTCAGGAGCTATTGATTCCATAAGTGGTTCAGTTGATTATGTTAGTGGCGTTGTTGATACTAACACATCAAGCATTGAAACTTTGGATTCAAATAAGTTCGGTGCAGTATTCTATGATAAGAATAGTAAGGTTATCAATTTCTATGGCAAATCCACAACTGGTGCTGTATTGGCTTCAATTGAAACCAATGATTTCGTCAAGGATGGGATGATTGACTCTGTGGAACTTATTGAAAAAGAAGGCACAACTTACCTTGTAATTACATGGAATACAGATGCTGGAAAACAGAAAACAGAACTTAACATTGGTGACATCTTTGATGCTGACAATTACTATACAAAGGCTGAAACTGACACTCTTCTTGGCGGTAAGTTAGGTATTAATGACTTTAACACTTATAGTGCTGCCACAAAGACGGTCATTGATTCAAAGGCGAATGATGCTGATGTATACAAGAAAAATGAAACATATACTAAAACAGAGGTTGATACAAGTATAGAGAACGCAACAAGTGGTAAGGTTGACACCTCAACATTTAATACATTCACGGCAAATACTGAAAGCTCACTTGCAACTAAGTTAAACAAGTCAGACTTTGAGACTTATTCAGCCGCAACTGAAACTGTCATAAACGGTAAGCAAGAAACCCTTGTAAGCGGTGTTAATATTAAGACTGTGGTAAACAAAACCTTGCTAGGAAATGGTAATGTCGAAATTAACATCACAGAATTGTCTGATATAGATGTTGATGGTGGTGGAACAGTAATATTTGATGCTGGGTCATTCTAAAAACATTCTTTATACATAAAGGTGGCGGGTGAAATATTACTACTACCTTTCTTCAAATAATTATAATAATTCATATATTTTAATATGGCAAGATTTAGATATAAACACATTCAAAGCACAGTAGAAGATAAAAGACCATCAGATTTGCTAGATGGCGAGTTGGCTGTGAATAGATTTAAGGGAAAAGAGAGAATATTCCTTAAAAACGCAAACAATGAGATAATATCATTCTCATCAGATTCACTTATTAATAAGGAATTGGAAAATAAAGCTAATGTAAGCGATTTTAGTGCACATACAGCAAATACTGAGATTCACGTCACTTCTGTTGATAAAACAACATGGAATGCAAAAGTAGATACTTCTGCAATTGCTGATTTCTTCGATGATGCGAAGTATGAGGATAGTGGCACTACTAAGGTAATCAATTTCTATCATGGAAATACAATAAAGGCAACAATTGATGCAAGTGATTTCATTGTTGATGGAATGGTTGATGATGTTAGGATTGAGAATGGCAATCTTATAATCGACTTTAATACTGCTAGTGGGAAACAAGATATTTCAATTCCATTGACAGATATATTTGACCCATCAAACTACTATAATAAGACAGAAATTGATGACCTTGTAGGAAGTGGTTTCACATCATCATCAATTACTAATGTAATCATTGAGAATGAGGAAATTGTATCTGCTGCATTGACAGACCTTGATGAAAGGAAACTCGATGCGTCAGCATATACGCCTACTGACTTGTCTAATTATTACACCAAGTCAGAGACAAGTGGCGCAACTGAGATTAGTAATGCATTAGGTGGAAAAGTTAACAGTGCAACATTTACAGCGCATACTGCAAATACCACAGCGCACATTACTGCTGCTGAAAGAACTTCATGGAACAATGCTGCTAGCGGTGTTACTGACTTGAGTGGACAAAGCGAGACAATTGCTGCTGCATTGAATGACCTCAACACAAGGGTATCTGAAAACTCAACAAATAAAGCGGATATTAGTGATGTTGAAGAACTAGAAGAAACGCTTGTTGCAGCAATAACAGACGTTAATAGTAGAGCTGCTGACAAAGAAGAGCTTAAGGCTCTTGTTAACGATTACCAAGACTTCAAACTAACGTATGAAAACCGTAGGGAGAGAAAGAGGTTTACCAATAGAGATGATTTCTTTGCTAACTTGAAAAGAGCTGCTGCTGACCAAAACCTTGAAAGATATGGACTTAAAGTAGGTGATTATCTGAACTATAATGGTCATGATTACGTAATTGCAGGGCTTAATACAATGAGAGGTCCATATTCACCTTACAGATTAACAACTGACCATGTGGGACTTATTGTAATACCTCACACAACTCAAGCTTGGAATGTAAGCGGTAATACTTACCAGAGTACATATACTTATGCAACTAGCGGTGGTACTTGGACAGCTGGCGCAGGTGCTGGATATGCAAATAGTGACTTACACCACTATATGACTGAGACATTACTACCAATAGTCAAGGCAGATTTAGATTCCTATGCATCTGGTATACTAAAGCATCATAAGTTATACTCAAATGCTGTTAACACAAGTGGATATAATCGCTTTGGTTCAGCTGGAGGATGTTCATCTTCTTGGGCTTGGTATGAGAACCAAGAGATATGCGCATTGTCAGAGGTACAAGTTTATGGAAGCATTGTGTGGAGTTCAAGTGGATATGATACAGGTGAAGCTTGCAGACAGCTTGACGTATTCAGAGTGTACAACATGAACGAGATATTTGGTAATGAGTATCCTTGGTTACGTGACGTTGCTTCGGCTTCTAATGCCTGCATTGTGTACAACGATGGCAATGCGGACTATCGCGCTGCGTCTTATGCCCGTTGTGTTGCTGCGCTTATCCTTTTTGCATAAAAAGGATTTTACTAGACATTCCTACCCTCGTGTGGGGTAGGAATGATAAATAAGAGAGAATTAATAAAAATAGATAGTTATGAGTGTTGTAAAAAGTAAAAGAAGTCAAAGTAAGATTGAATTTGAAAATCTTTATTTTAAATTGGCTAATAATGTTGATAATCTTGTTGAGCATAAGTTTTATGCAAAGGAAGATATTCTTGAACGGAATAGTGTGTTTCTCGATATTAGATGCAGAAGCTTAGAGGAATTGACAGACACATTATTATATCATATAAAGATAGCGAATTCAATTTATCCGACTTGTATGTCTGAGTGGGAAGAGAGAAGGGTATCAATAGGAAAGGCAATTGGCACTTGTTATGCAATATTAACTCATTTACAAAGGATAATGATGAGATTAAGGATTGGTGATAACAAATATGTTGATGACATAGAGACAATTGCAAAGATGATAAATAGTCTTAAGGCTTGGAGGAAAAGTGATAACAAATTAAAGGCAACACTCGAAGAAAAATAATAATAAAAGATATAGGTTTGGCTCTGTAGGGTTGCTTCGGCTTCTAATGCCTGCAATGTGAACAACAATGGCAATGCGAACAATAACACTGCGTCTAATGCCAATTATGTTGCTGCGATTAACATCTGACAAAGTAATATACAATTATTACGAATGTTCAGTTTGATAAGGAGAGCTAAACCTTCCGTGTTTTAAGCGGTAAATATGCAAGGTGACGTTTCTTGATACGTCAAATGAAACTATAAGCACCTTGCTTTTTTTTTAAGATGTTTTTGTAATGGCTGCATTGAAAGAATTGTTTGAGTTAGACAGAATAAACGGTTATACATATGATAGTGTTAAGCAAAGCAAATGGAAGGAAACAACACAACGTTACATATCAAATCTACTCATTAGGAATTTAGACTTACAGAAAGATGTGTTGAACCTAGATTATAGTATTAGTAATACTGTTAATTTTTATTTGAATGAGCGTGGGCATATCAGATATATAGAAGCTCCAATAGTAAGGGACAGAATAGTTCAAAAAACATTGACTGTTAATATATTAACTCCATCACTAATACCATACATCATTTATGACAACTATGCATCAATAAAAAATAGGGGTACTTCTTTTGCAAGAAAAAGATTTGAGATAATGCTAAGAAGATATTTGCATCATAATGGAATTGACGGATATATATTATTCATTGATATAAAAAAATATTTTGAAAACATTGACCATAGTGTATTAAAGAAATTAATATATCCCAAAATAAAGAATGAAGATGAGAATATAATATCACTTATAAACTATGTGATAGATACTAGTTCAAAAACAAACAAAGGGTTGAACCTTGGTAGCGAAGCCCCTCAGATATTGGCATTATATTATCTTACTCCATTAGATGTTTTTGTAAAGGTCGTAAAGAGTATTAGATATTATGGAAGATATATGGATGACATATTTATCATATGCAAGTCTAAGAAAGAATTATATTCATTACTTTATGAAATTGAAAATGTTTTGTCATCACTCAAACTTGAAATTAACAAAAAGAAGACCCATATAGTTAGACTATCTCGTGGTTTTACTTTCTTACAGATAAAATACAATATTCTGTCAAACGGAAAAATACTTAAAAGACTGACAAGGAAGAAAATCGTAAGAGAAAGGAGAAGGCTGAAAGCTTTTAAAACACTATATGATAACGGTTATATGTCTGAGAATGATGTATGGAATTGCTATCAGTCTTGGAGAGGCACTATAGTGAAGGAGCACAATGCTTGCTATAATTCACTAAAGAAAATGGATGAACTATACAATAGTTTATTTCCAAAACACAAGAAATCAAACAAAATTGGTAGAAAAGTAAGATACATAAAAATATTCAATACAGTCAATTCAAATGATTTGAATCAATTATTAAATTAAAAAATATTATTAAAATGGAAGAAAATATTTTTTTGAACGAGTTCGAAGATTTACACGAGAATGAAGAACTTGTGGAAGATGGCATGCAAATGGAAGAGGAAACTGAAGAAGACCCACACTTTAATGAGAGGAATCTTCTTAATGCTGAAAAGGCTCAGTTAATGAGTAATCTTGCAGCCAACACATCACCAATAGGCGATTGGAAAATTATGAAAATCTATGAGGCACGTATGAGAGGTGCTGAAGACCCTTATGATTTCGATGCGCTTGTATTAGAACGTCAGTCTGCAAGAGACAGAATTCAAGAAATAAACGTTGAACTTGATAAGCTTGATGGTATTGAGCCTACAGAAGCAGAGATTCTTGCAATGGCAAAGAGCAGAAAACAGAATGATATAACAGAGTACGATAACTCTGCAAACGTGAATTCATTTATAATAGGTGGAGAACCAATGTGGCTAAATTTTGACCAACGTTCACGTCTTAAAGCTTCTCTCGAAGCAATAGAAGCCGCTGGAGGCGAAGAAATGACAAAGAGCTTCGGTGGTAAGGAATATACATTTACAACGCAACAGTGGCATTATATGATAAATACTGTTGAAAATTATGCTGGCGACTGCCAAACAGTTACAGAAACTCATAGAACAAATGTCAATAATTTTGAAAGTGTTGAGGAGGTGAACGTGTATGATTATACTGTCGGCTATCCTCAAAAAATTAATTTTGATAAAATGTTTTCTAACGAATAATTTCGATGAAAGTTTTTGATGCTTTAAAAATTGAGGACAGTAGATGTGATGAAGATGCAAATATCATTCATTTATTCAAACACGGTATGTTTTATCGTGCATATAATTGGAGTGCTTGGTTGATATTATTGTTTTTATGCACTGATAAAAACAAATTAACAATATTATGTAAAAAGTACAATGGCTCAAGCAATGAAACGGTTTTTGTTGGGTTTCCAGTAAGTTCGATTGAAAAATTCATACCAAACCAAATTGGTGTGATATACACATCAGAAAACCAAATTGATATAGAGATTGACTTACCAAAGGGCGTTGCATATAATGATATGATAACGCAATTCGAAGAATGGAAGAACCAGGTTAAGGATAGTAATGAGGAAATAAAACCGAAAACTAAGAATAAAAACATTAACGTGATTCCTCGTGACATTATAATAGATATATTGTCATATCCATTAGAAGCAAAAACTCAAATAGAGAACATTGAATTTATAAGCAAATTAAAAAGGCGATTATTATCTTTAATATAGTTATAAAATGTATATATCTTGTCTAGTTGGCTTCGTTATTATATTTTTATATTGCGCATTTGTGACAATTAAGAATAAGGAAATACCAAATTCTATATCTCAGACGGTGTATTTACTACCAGAAGGGAGAAAATGGATATTCATGCTTGTTATGTTTGCTGTTGCGTTTATGATTGTACCACAGCTTGTTGAATCAATGCCAAATGGATATGAGTTCCTTGGCGTGTTGATGTCAAGCGGCATATTGGCAGTTGGTGTTGACCCGTTGGATAAGGGAAGAAAAAACATTATACATTATGCTGGGGCTGTAGTATTAGGCGTTTCCTCACAAGTTGCGGTATATATGATAAACCCATATATATTTAGTGTGTGGATACCATATATAATCTATACGCTATATATGGATGATGGTAGTAAGAATATGCTCATAGGGGAACTTGCGATGATGCTAGCATCGGCATTATCATCTTTGTTATAGGTAACAAAAAAGTAAACTAATAATATAAAATAAATTAGAATAGAATATGATTATAGTTAATTCAAAACACATTATTGCTGATGAGGGAAAAGTGCTTATCAGAACGTGGGATAATATGAACTTCGGGTTTGAAGCGTTTCTTGGGCAGAGTTTAAGAGATGGCGTATTGGTAGATGACAAGCCAGAGGATTTTCACGAAGAAGATTATGACCCAGACGGGGGTGACGAGCCAATAAATAATAATTCTAATAACTAATAGCAATAGATTATGGAGTATTCAAAACAATATGCAACAGAATCAGCATATCTTGCTGATAGTGGTAAAACAAAACCAAACGTGTCATTTATTATAGAAGACAAAACAAGTAGATATAATCCATTTAATATCAATGGTAGAGTTGCAGAACCTGGAACCATAGTAATGGTAAAGACATCAACACCAACAGAGAAAATATTTGTTCCTTACGAATCTTATGATAAAACAACGTATTCCGCATATACGCCTATTGGTGTCGTTGTAATGCCGTTCTCACACACGCCAGACGATACTGTTAGAATTATGTCTCTTAAGAATATGGATTGTACTAACCCTGATAATGGTAGTACCATAACTGGTGGCAATATCGGCACCATATCAATGTATTGGGGTGGGTACGGTACTGATGCTGGATTGCCAAAATTAGACAGAGTTCCTAATATTGATGTTAACGACCAAAAAAACGGTACTATTGGTAGTACGGATTGGGTACGTATTCCAAGTAATTATGTAAAAGGAAGTACGTTTGATGGCGGTATTGATTCAGTGTTGGACATTGGTACTAAGTATTATGAAGGTACTGAAAGCGGCAGATATGGTATATCTCCGTATGTAATATATGATTGGAAATCTATCAAGTGCCTTGACGTTATTGATAAATCTAGAAATGCTATGAGGGACTATGATGGAAGTGGAAATACTGCCACTATACTTGCTCTTGATGACGCTGTAAGTACAGCGTGGAGAACAGCAGCCACAATTGAAAACAACAGTGGTTCAACTAACGTACACGCACCAGCTCAATGCTGTTGGAGATATTCTACACTTGGTACAAGTCAAGGTCAATGGTACTTACCAGCATGTGGTGAGTTAGCTTATTTACTTGCAAGATATGCTGACATCAATGAGGCACTTACAAGGCTTATGATTGCCGATTCAACTCAAGCTGTTAGATTATGGAGAGATGACCCATCTGTACGAGACTCTAGCACTTCGGTATACGGCAGTTGGTTGTGGTCTTCTACGGAGTTTAGTAGTAACTATGCGAGGTATGTACTTGTCAACACTGGCAATGTGTACTACAGCCTTAAGCTCAACTCAACTACGTCTAACCGTGTTAGGGCTTTCGCAGCTTTGAACATTTAAATATTTAGTGCTTTGTCTTGTTACTACAGACAAAGCACATATATTCAACAAAATAATAATATAAGGAAAATAAGTATACTTTAAGTGATTATTAGGAATTAATACATATAAAGATATTTCATCATTATGTTAAATAGATAATGAGTCTGAGCCAAGAGGGTTAAGGCGTTCTTGGGAGTGCATTTGAAATCAAAGGCTCACGTACTAGCATACAATTTTGATATGTTAGTTATTTCAATTGGGTAGATTTTATCTATCCACAAGCGTGAGAACTGACTCTAGCAATTCGGTATACGGCAATTGGTTGTGGTCTTCTACGGAGTTTAGTAGTAACAATGCGAGGAATGTAAATGTCAACAATGGCAATGTGAACAACAACAATAAGAACAACTCAAATACGAATAACCGTGTTAGGGCTTTCGCAGAATTAGTTTCAAATCGTAATATGCTCATAAAGATAGCTTATTGTGTGCTTATTTTCTTTTTTTTTTTTCAAGTAAAAAAGTTATGAAAACAACTCAACTCCCAGTTTTTAGAAAAACATTGGATTTAGTTATAATGATTAAGAAATTAGTTAAAAAATTCCCAAAGGAAGATAAATATGACATAGGTAGTGAACTTAAGATGATTTCGTTGAAATTATTTAAGTATTTATTCAAGGCTAATAGGATGGATGCTGTTAAAGAAGAAAGAGTTAAATGCCTAAATGATTTTTTAGATGATTTTGACTTACTTAAAGTATTAATTAGGATATGCAATGAAGAAAGGTTGTTTTCAATCAAGGATGCTGCAAATCTTGCAATAATAACAGAAAGCATTTCAAAACAAATAACTGGTTGGAGAAATAAATATTCATCGATTGATGAAGGTGATTTAGAAAATGAGGTTTGATGATGAAACGTCTATACCTTTAGAGGATTTTTTCACAGCATATTATCAGTGTAGACTTAGAAAGAGACAAACAATAAATGCGTTAGAGTTCGAAATAGACTATGAGCATAATTTGGTTAAATTATGGAGGGATGTTAATTCAAGGAAATATACAATAAGTAAAAGCATATGCTTTATAGTAACCAAGCCAAAAGTAAGGGAGATATTTGCGGCTGATTTTAGAGATAGGATAGTTCATCATATAGTTATGATGAGATTAGAGCCTTTGTTTGAAAACGTATTCATAAACGACAATTACAATTGCAGAAAAAGAAAGGGTACATTATATGGTGTAAAAAGATTACACGAACAGATAAAGGAATGTTCGAAGAACTATACGAAGAATTGTTATGTAGGGAAGTTTGATATGCAAGGTTTTTTTATGAGTATACATAAGCCGACATTATGGATGATGCTTAGTAAATTCATAAAGGAAAAATATAAAGGAAAAGACATAGAAACATTGTTGTGGCTAGTTGAGTTAATAGTAATGCATTGCCCACAGTATAATTGCATTAGAAAATCCCCAATAACAATGTGGAATAGACTAGCAAAAAACAAGTCATTATTTACTTGCGGAGATGAGTTTGGATTACCGATTGGTAATTTAACGTCACAATGCTTCGCTAATTTTTATTTGCATCAATTTGATATAATGGTTGTTAATGAATTTATCTATTATGGAAGATATGTAGATGACTATTATATCGTGTGCGAAAGTAAGGACAAGATAAAAAAATGGATAAAAATAATGGGTGATTATTTATCAAGTAATTTATCTGTATCACTTCATCCTAACAAAGTATATATACAACCATATAGAAAAGGCATAAAGTTTATAGGCTCTGTTGTTAAAGGCAGCAGGATTTACGTAAGTAATTCAACGGTGTCAAATTTATATTTGTTTATTCATAGATACAATCACGAAATTAGTGCTGTAAATGCAGAACATGTGGTTCAATCTCTTAATAGTTATTGGGGTTTTATGAAACATTATAGTTCATATAACATTAAGATTAGGCTGCTCAAAATGATTAATCATAAATGGTTTAGATATATAAAATATAATACAGTTAAGCACATATTTGAAATTAGAAACCAATATAAGGAAAATAATATAGTACTATATAATTCAAGAAGGAAAAAAATATTTTGTGAAAAATATTATTCCTTGGAATAGAATCTGATATTTATATAATAGATAATAAAAAATTAAATTTATAATTATGGGAAAATGGATTTCTAATTTTAATACAACTGCTGAATTGGGTTCATTCTCAGCAACAACTGATTTTGGTAGGCCACATGTGTCACTAACAAAGGATGACAGTAAGGTTCATTATTTTGAAGACCCTTATAATGGTCATAAGTACGTTGACCTTGGTTTACCAAGTGGAACAAAGTGGGCTACAATGAACGTTGGTGCTTCATCAGAAACGGATTATGGTAATTACTATCAATACGGTAAGGGTGCTGCTCAGTATGCAGCAACAAGTGGCGATAGCAAATATGGTGGAACAGAAGACCCACTAGATTCTTCTGTCGATACGGCATCCCAAGTATGGGGTGGCTCTTGGCATATGCCAACGAGAGAACAAATGCAAGAATTGACAGCTAATACTACTTATCAGTGGGTAGCAAACTACAAAGGTAGTGGAATAAATGGCGGCATATTCACAGCTACCAATGGGGCTGTTTTATTCATTCCTGCTGCTGGCTACTGGGACAATGGTAGCCAGTACGATGTAGGCAGTATCGGTAGCTGTTGGGGTTCTTCTCCTGATGGTAGTGGTAACGCTTACAGCTTGGGCTTTAGCAATGGTAACAAGGACGTGTACGATGACTTCCGTGAGGGCGGCTGCTCGGTTCGCCCTGTGGTTGGTTAACGAACTTTAAAAGTTAATAACTGATTAGATATATTATGTGTATAATAAAGTTTATTAAAAGATTATTTGGATGCGATTGCGTATCAGTATCTGAATTTGAATCACATAATGAAACAGTTTCAGCAGCATTGAATGACTTAAATGACAGACTTGGTGTTGCTGAAACAAAATTAAAGAATATATAAAAAAACAATATATATATATTATGAGTAGTATAGCAGAAGAAATTACAAGATTACAAACAGCTAAAGCTGATATTAAAACAGCACTTGAGAATAAGGGTGTTACAGTACCAAGTTCAACAAAACTTGATGGCTATCCAACAATTATAAACACCATTCAAACGTTTGACCCTTATAACGGCCATGCATACGTTGAAATAGGTGGTCTTAAATGGGCAACAATGAACATTGGTGCGTCAAGCGTAACAGACTATGGACTGTATTTCCAATGGGGAGATACCACAGGGTATGTTGCAGCAAATGTTGGTGCAAGTGGAACAACCAATGCAAAACCATTCAATTGGGCAGACTATAAGTTTGGTAATGGAAAAAGTTCACCTGGTGCAAGTGGTATGACCAAGTATAACAGTGGTGATACCAAGACAGTGTTAGACTTATGCGATGACGCTGCAAGAGCAAATTGGGGTGGCAGTTGGCGTATGCCAACAACTGCTGAATTCAAAGCTCTTGGTGCTGCCGTAAACACTGCATGGACTCAAGTTAACAATGTATATGGTATATTATGCACAGATAAAACAGATAGTTCCAAGACATTATTCTTCCCTGCTGCTGGTCGCTGTAGCAATGGCAGTGTCGAGAACGTAGGCGATTACGGTATCTATTGGTCTAGTTCTCTTTACACTAATAATGGGCAGACCGCCAACCTCTTGAGCTTCCGCAGTGGCGGTGCTTACTGGAGTGGCAACAGCAACCGCTTCTACGGCTTTCCCGTTCGTGGCGTGGTTGGTTGAAAATTCATCTTAACCAAGCCAAAAAAAGCATTAAATTGTAAAAAAGTTTGCCCCAAGCGTCAGCCCAAGGCAAACTTTTATGTTATATAAAATATTTATATATTAGATAATAAGACAAAATAAATATTTAAAAATTATGGCAGTAAAAAATCTTTATTCATTGGGACTCTTACGTAATGATAAGGTTTATCAAAACAAAGAATTAGCAGTACAAGGCTTGACACAATCAGCAACAAACGATGGTGTTGCAAAGTTGGCACGTTATTTGGTTCCTGTTACGGGTGGAGACTCAATCATCCGCACATTGGTTGGCTTCTATGCAAACGCAAATGAGATGGAAGACAATGGTGGCGGTCAGTCATACTATACCATCCTTGACGTTGAAGGTAGTGCAGCAGATATTGATGCATTGAAAGAAGCAGTTTCAGCAATCAATGAGAAAATTGGTGAAGGTATTGATGGTACTACTCTAACAGATGCAATCAATGACATTAACGACAGAATGGGAAGTGGTTTCACTTCTGCGCACACTGTTGCTGATGCATTGGCAGAACTTGCTGATGAGTTGGAAGAAAAGTTGACAATTTCTCTTGATGTTGCAGGAGAGCCTACAATTGGTTACCTAAAGACATATGAGCTTAAACAAGGTGGTGAACTTATTGGTAAGATTGACATTCCAAAGGACTTGGTAGTAACAAGCGGTAGTTTGGTACATGGTTATTGGAGTGGAGATACATTCACTGAGGATGAGGAAGGACCTGACACAGCTATCAAGCTTGTGATTGCAAATCAAGAAGAGCCTGTATATATCAACACTAAAGACCTTGTTGACTATTATACAGCAGGTAATGGTATTGAGATTGACAATACCCATAACACAATCGCTATTAAGTATAATACACACAGTGAGGAATTCCTTGTTGTAGATGAGGATGGTATCAGAGTTGAGGGCATACAAGCAGCAATTGACAA
>Ga0247609_10003378_pt1 | contig 16225 bp, 11 predicted proteins | sample 172DNAGHGlowgp2_FD_193487 | JGI IMG/M metagenome (GOLD analysis project Ga0247609, IMG submission 193487) | Sheep rumen microbial communities from Palmerston North, Manawatu-Wanganui, New Zealand - 1728 DNA GHGlow gp2 | ecosystem: Host-associated > Mammals > Digestive system > Stomach > Rumen ...
CTCGGCCGGTTATGCCCTTTTGCAACTCATCATCAACATAGGCTACATCCTTGTCTCCGACAAGAACTTCTACACCATAGCCGTCGCCCTGATTCTCATCCTCGCTTACGGTCTTTTCTTCTTCTTCGGCAACCGCAGTGGTAAGATTCACCCCATTCAGTAGAATGTCCTGCCTATTGCTGACATGAGCAATGCTTTTCCATATTGGACATCCAATAATAGACTGCATAGTTTTTCCCGTCACTTAATATTCATGCTGTTAGTTTTTATTCGATTTGTATTTCCCTTTTTGCAAATAAACATATAAATCGAAACTACCAGACATGCAAAGAATGAGAATGAGTCAGAACTAGAGCTGAAGACTACTGCCGTCAACCCAGCTATAAGGTCGAGACCATAATGTGCAACCTCCAGAAAAGAAAAGAACAAGTCCATACATAAAGAAAAGAAGACAGTCTAGTCTTCATTTTTTAGTGCCCGGAACAGGACTTAATTGATTATTCGTCATTATTCCTTATTGATTTATATTGCTCGATTTAACTTTTTCAAAATACTCAAAAATAGTCACAATAACCAACAAATCTTATAAAAAAATTATGACCAAAATTATGCATATTTCGTAGTATAGTTGGTACGACTGATGCTGGAATAGAAGAAAACCTACAAGAATGTAATAATTCGTAAAATATTTGGAAAAAAGGCGATATATTTGAATTTAAATTACTTGGCAAGGTGGTTTTGAATTATTAGAAATGAGTAGTTTTGCGTAGCAACTGCTCTTTTATAAAAAAAATGTTGTATACGTGCAACATTTTTACTTTCTTGCACCTTGAAATTTGATACATTTTGGAGGCTATTTGATTCTCGTAAAGAAGAGACAGTTCAATCTGCTTTTCTGACAACACCTCTGCATCTCATTGTCAAATGAAAAAAAAGTCGTATCTTTGCACTCGTAAACCGAATGTTAAATCCGGTCGTCTGGCAGTTTTATGGGTTCTGTCTGTTTGGATGACCAAAAAGTGAATAAATAGAACCCACCATTACATTTTTATAGCATGAACAGCCCATCCTTAAAAAACAAATACTTCGCCTTCATCAGCTACAAACGTGAGGATGAAGAATGGGCAATCTGGTTCCAACATGAGATGGAAAACTACCATTTGCCAGTAACCTTACATGGAAGAACTGATTTACCGTCGGAATTTCGTCCAGTTTTCAGAGATATTGACGAATTAAAAGCTGGGAATCTGCCAGAGCAGATATACAATGCGTTGTCATTGTCCACATACCTCATCGTGATTTGCTCTCCACATTCTACAAATTCGGAATGGATAAACAAAGAAATCAAGGATTTTATTGAAATTGGGAAAGCCAAGGGTGTTGATAACGTAAGAAACATATTCCCTTTTATTGTAGATGGTCATCCTCATGCTCAAAAAAAGGAAGATGAGTGCTTCCCACAGGCATTGCTTGATTTGCCCAAAGAGCAAGAACTAATTGGTGGGAACGTGAACGAAGGTAACCCAAACAGCAATGTAAACGAGAGTGGACGCGACAGGGCATTTGTAAAAGTTCTGGCAGGAATGTTGCCAAATGTGGCATTCGACGAACTGTGGAATCGGTATGAAAGAGACAAGGCTAAAGAAGAGCGTAGAAGGAGAGAAGAAATGGATAAAATACTAACTTCGCAATCAAGATTTGTTGCGGAGAAGGCAAGAAGAATAGCCGAAAAAGGATCTTATCTAGCAACGCTATTAGCATTGGAAATACTTCCCCAAAATTTGAATAACCCTAATAGACCTTATACTCAAGAAGCAGAGTTTCTGCTCAGAGAATCCCTCAGTCACAATACCGCCATGTTTCAATGTCACAGACAGGCTATCACATGCGTCAGTTGTAGCCCAGATGGTAAGTTAATTGCAACCTCATCAAGAGAGAATAGCGTAAAGATATGGGACATTAATACAGGAGCATTAATCAAAACACTTGAAGGCCATACTTCCAAAGTCAATTCTGTTCATTATAGTCCTAACGGGGATTTGATCGTAACAGCTTCTAAGGATGGTACTATACGCATTTGGGATGCCAATTCGGCAACAGAATTGTTTGTTTTGAATGGGGATGGTTTTTCTGTAAATTCGGCCTTGTTTAGTCCAGATGGCAAACGAATTGCATCTGTTTCGGAGAATACTATGGTCAGTATTTGGGATGTGGCTTCGGGGGAAGAAATCAAGTCCATCTATGGAAATAATGACGAGGTCTTTTCTGTCGCCTTTAGTCCAGATGGGAGCCAGATACTAACAGTTTCGCGCGATACCTCTGTCAGAATATTTGATGTGGATTCGGAGAAAGAACTGTTCCTTAGTGGCAGTCCAGAGATGGGGATGGCCTTGACTGCGTCATTCAGTCCCGACGGAAAAAAAATATTGTCAGTCTCTTTCGATGATAAAGCAATACATATTTGGGATGTGAGTTCTGGATCAGAATTGTTGAAGATTCAGGAATCTTGTTTTTTTGCTACTTTTTCTCCAGATGGAAGAGAAATAGTGACCGATTCATTGTCTTTTTATGATTCGGAGACAGGGGAGAAAACAATGAATCTGAATATAAAAGGTGTTGAATACGTGACATTCAGACCCGCCCCCACTCCAGGTTTTAGATGGGTGATAGCTGGACTAGATGACGGCTCCATTTTCATCAGGAAAACCGTGTCTGAAGATGCACCGATTGAATTCTTAGCTTTCCAAAGATGTCACCTGGCTATTTATAGTCCTGATTCTAATTTTATCGCAGCAGATACACTTGGTACTTATTCCATTCGTGTATGGGATATTCGTTATGAAAAACCGCCAATTAGTTTAATTGGGCATTCTCGACCAATTTCGACTATTGCCTTTAGTCCTGATGGCAAACGCTTGGTGTCAGCTTCCCATGATAAAACCATTAGGATTTGGAATGTGGAGACAGGAAGAGCATTGAAGAGTCTGATAGGACATCAGGAAATAGTTAAATCTGCGTTTTTTAGTCCAGATGGCAAACGTGTTGTTTCAACTTCACGCGATCATACAATTCGCATTTGGGATGTGAGTTCTGGCAAAGAGTTACAAAAATGGCAGGTTGATGTTGATTATGGTTATGAATATGCCATTTACAGTTCTGATGGAAAACAAATCCTTGCATACTCGATTTGTGGTATAATTCGAGTTTTGGAGGCAACCACAGGAATGGAATTGAAATCATTAACTGATTATGAAGACGGCTTTTGCATATTTTGTCCTAACGGGAAACTTTATGCATCGGCTCTGGCAAATGATAAATCCATTCGTATTGTGGATATTGACTCAGGAAAAGAACTAAAGTCAATGATTGGACATAATGATATGATAGCAAAAATCGTTTTTAGTCCTGATGGGCATTTACTCCTATCAATAGGTTATGATACTATGCGGATTTGGGACGTTCAATCTGGGAAGGAGCTAAAGTGCTATTATAAGAGAGTTTACATGGCCTCATTCAGTAATGATGCGACACAAATAATAAGCGTATCTGAGAACGGATTCATAGACATCTGGCCCTTCCCTCCTCTCCAAGAACTTATCAACCAAAACCGCGAACGTTTTAAAGAGAGAGAACTCACTATAGAAGAACGTAAGGAATATTATCTCGAATAGAACCAATAATAATCTTTTCCGTATTGTGAACACAGGGTTTTGAAGATGAACCGATGAACACTTGTTAAGCTGTCTGGCCGAGAACTAAAAAGAATAGTTACGGTCATAAAAAAAAGAAGACCTAACGATCTTCTTTTTGGGGTGTCCGGAACAGAACTTCATGGAGAAGAGCCTATTGTTTCTTATTAGCTGATATTGTTTATTTTATACTTTTAGAAACAATCTAAATATACTCACTATGACCAACAAATCTTCTAAAATATGACCAACATTTTCATAAATCGAGTGCAGAGGGTAAATCACGTAGTAGTTGCACTATGCCGTAGCAAATAAACGTCTGTAGACAGCCAACCTATTACAAAAAGAAAGTGGAAGAATAAACTATACTATTATTGAAATCTGGACAAACTCAAGCCAACCATTATCCCGTAGTTCCATCAGCAACCGACCGAGCAAGTTTGGTCCTACATAAAAATCACCTTGCTGTTTCACACCCCAAGTATCCGCCGTCTTCTTTCTGAAGGTGCTTTGGTCTTCAACGATATACTTACCTTTGCTTCGATCCAATGCCGTTTTGAAATCGTCACACTGGTCGTACTTCAATTGAAGGCACTGCTTCATAGCATCCACGATAATCATTCCCCAATCATCACGTCTATGTGTCTTCTCATAGTGTTTCGCTGTAAACTTTGGGTTGTTTGCAGCATAAACAGCATTTCGGACTTCTTCGTCCGTGAATTTCATCATCTGGAACAGTTGCTCAGCACTCTTATACGTCACACCTTCGTATTGTATCGGAGTATGGGAAAAATTGCCAAGAATCCCCCACTCATCCGAGACTTTCCGTATTGGGATACATTCGACCACTGGATAGGTCTCTATAGAATAGTATTGTGGGTAGTACTTCTCAATAAATGGGGCCACGCTGAAAAAACTCATTTCTTCTCCGGATTGACCTTTTCGACTTTGGTGATGGTGATGACAGACTCGTCAAGTACCGCCATATTCTCACCCAAGGCAGGATTCTTCCAAGAATAAGGCCAGCAGATGAAGATGACTCCAATGCTTACGAGTAACTTCGATGCAGCCTTCTCGCCTTCAATGTCTATATGGCCCGTCAGCTCTTTTGCAAGATACTTTCGAAACTCCTTACCATCTTCGATATACTTCGACGGTACAGGGTGACCCAAACGTTCCTCCGTCTTTGCAAGTATAGAGGGATTTACCTTTTGTTTGAATGCAATGTGGTTTTGCTCCGTCTTTTCGGGGACTTCAAGGGTATAGACGAAGTGTTCCGTGGCGAACTTGTTAGATGCCGAATAATGTACAGCGGATTCGTATTTCGAAGTAACATATACACCGAAACCGAACTTGACCTTTCCGTCACCTTCGAGGGCGTGAGAAAGGTCGAACTTGTCAAATAGTTTGTGTGAACCGTGATAGAATGTTTGCATATCAATACTAAATGGGATAATTCTGTTAATACTATAGTCCGAATAACGTTACGACCAACCACAACAGACCGACAAACAGCAACGCCTCAACAAGGAATCCGAGAATACCGCCAATAAGGGCGAACGGTAGGGTCAAGATGTCCCAGAGCCGAGCAAGGATGTCAAGCAGAACGGGGCCGAAGAACTTGATAACGACCACCACAAGTATTATTATCAGAATTACTAAAAGCATTTCTTTTTCTCGGTTTTTATCTTGTGTCGTTTTCTGTATCGTTCATTCTTTCATTTGGTTTTTCACCACCAACCATATCTCCAGCATCGCCTAGGTGTCCTGTTGGAAGTAGCATTTCGGGCATCTCTCCACTCATATTTGGTCTTCATCACATTATTTATGAAACTGGCAACAGAAGTCAGCGTCATAATACTAGATAATCGAGCCGTCGGAGTTGGGTTCCAGATTCAGCATCTCCCACCCGTCCCACAGCACGACATGCAACGATACATCACGCAGGCGGAACATCGCCAGCATGTCCTCAGCCGTCGCCGCACACTGCTTACGTCCAGTTGTTTCCATTATAACTACACCCTTACATATCCGCAAGTATTCGACATACATGTCATTGCCGTCATCGTTGCTATAACCAAAGAGGCAAGATTGATTTTCCAGGCAATTGCTTCCATATCTTTAATAATCTGCCCGACTGTCGCTGTGGAAATTAGGATATTTTTCATGCTCAGTTGTTTATTATGAATCAGTGGTCATTTTAACGTTACTTCCACCAAACAACCCAACACCGCATAGAAAACGAACACATGCGTTACGTTCATCCCTGCGGCGGAGAGAGCAGCGCGGTAGTCGCCCAACTGCGAGAAGTACTTGCCTATATAGAATTTGTTGTCAGAGTTGTCTGACAGCACAATATTTCTTCCGTAACTCGGATCTGCTGGGAAGTTCTTATGGTCAATCAGGATGCAGTCCTTCTCGGTTTTCCAGATAAGGTCGATTTCTCCAGAGACCAGCTGACCATTGTTTCGACAGTAGGTAAACGGACACTCGCGCAGCAGCTCACCTTTGCCATAGTTGTTTTCCAAATAGGTGAACAGCGTATCGGCAGCTTGAACCAATTGATCGGGCTGGGTCAATACGGAGTCCATGCCATGGTTCTTCACCGTTTGAGCGGCCAATGCTAGGTTGGTGGGTTTATTGGTATTGATATTACATTTCCCATCCCAGCGATGTGCGGCCATAAAGTTGTGGATACATGTGCCGAAGGCGGCATAGTCTTTTATTGTTTTATGATTGATAGACTGAGAGTTGAAATTATTGATAAGCTGAGCTGCTGCAGCATATCTAGCCTGCGAGCTGCTGGGAGAGATGGTTTTGTGGTCGGTGGTGCCATCAACAGATGCTGGAGGGAGTTTGAGAGCCGTTTTGCTCCCGAATGAATAGGTGTGGGAGCCCTCATGAAGCTGCTCATAATAAGCTGGATGTGACGCAACTCCCCACAGGTCAACGTCTGTTCCGTTTATTTGATTGTCTGGCGAGTCAAGAGCAGCAGGCGCTGGACGTGTTGGTGTTCCTATGACATTCTTCATCCAAGCCAACGGCTTAGTTGTCGGCATCGAGAGGGTGATGAGGTAGTCGCGGGCGCGGGTGGCTCCCACATACAACAAGCGCTTGATTTCGCCTTCCACCTTGCCATGAAGCATCTTATAGTATCCGTTGTCATCGTTTCCTACACCCTTTTTGGACAGGTTTTCCACTATTTCAGCCATTGTATTTTTCACCTCCCCGCAATTTGGAATCAGTTGCAATTCGGCAGTGCCATATTCACCTCTCAAATTCAGGCCGAACCAGTTTTTCTTTACAAAATCTGTCAGCTCTAGTTCATCACTATCTAATGAATTAAGAATGACAATTTTCCATTGCAAGCCTTTGGACTTGTGGTAGGTGGCCACCTTTACGCCTTCGGTGCTTTGGTCCAGTTCGGGCTGGATTTTGAGATCCTCCATATACCAGATGAAACCCGATACGGTGGCGCAGTCGGACGAATGGGCTGTTGACTGCTCGTAGGCGATAGACTGCTCGATAAGCGTGTCAAGGTTGTCCTGACGGATTTCGGCATTGCCCCATTTCGCAACGATGTTGCGCAAATCCATCACGGCGATTACGCCCTTCACCAGGGCACTGATGTTGAGTCCGTGCAACCCTTGCAGTTTGTCGTTCAAATCAGCAAATAGGGCATCGGGATCTTTGGACTTTGTCTTGCTTTTTGAAGCATCGGTTTCAGAACTATCTTTCGAGTCGGTGGGGTCTTTCTCATAATCCGCTTCATCGAAGGAAGGATTATAGTCGAAACGTTTATTGGCAATATCGGCCAAAATATCTCCAATCTCCTTGTCCTCTATCAACTTGGTTAATTCGGTCTTCGCGTAGCGGCGATTGATGCCAGCCACATATTTCAGCAGAGCCATCACCAGCTTCACTTCCGCCTTGTCAGTGATGGATGTTTCAGGCGACGAAACTGGGATGCCTTTTTTACGGAGGGCATCCGCTATTTTGCCACATTCCACTTTTGTTCTGGAAAGAACGGCAATGTCGGATGGGACAATTGTTGTACGCCAATCCTTGTTGTTATCATCATCCTTTCCATCAGGACCATTGCCGTCATACACCCCAGGTATGGTAGTCACATTCCCGTTCAGGATTTCTGCCACGCGGTCGGCTAGAGCATCTTCGGAATCGCAGTGCCAGTGTTGGATAGGTTTTTCGATAATTCCATCATTCCGTTTGGCTTGCAATGGTACATTGTTAATCTGTTCCGAAGGGACACCTGCGGTGAACGACTTTTCAAACACCTCGTTTACCAATTCCACTAAACTCTCGATGGAACGGTAGGAGGTGTCAATCAGCTGCGAGGTGCAACCGTCTGCATTGGGAACAAAGCCAGAAGTTTGTTTGGGTACTGGGGCAGGAAATGACTTCAAAAGACTGGTGGTCAACGAAGAATCACTTCCGCGGAAGCCGTAGATGGCCTGCTTGCGGTCGCCCACCCAGTAGCTTTTTACCTGTACCAAGTCGGAAAGTCTCTTGAATATTTTCAGTTGTATGGGGTTGGAATCCTGAAATTCATCCACGAACAGGTATTTCACGCTGCTGCAAATATCGTCCTGAACAGCTGGTATATCAAGCAGTTCCAGGAACTTGGCCTCAAGGTCGTCGAAATCCAGCAGGTTATTGGTGCGCTTGTATTCTTCAAACTGTTTTGCCCAATCGTGGGCAATCCTGAAAATCCGCTCTATGCAGGATTTTACTCTTGAGGAGTCGGTTTGCGCCAAGAAAAGGAAGGTTTTCAGATAATCTTTAGCCCTACTTATGCTGTCTTTAACTGATTGTTCGCTACTTTTCAAGCAGTCGCCCTCTAAAAAAAGGGATATTTCACTGGCTGATGGTGTTATTAGGGCGTGAAAACTGTTATAAGTGTTTATTTTTGTCTGAGCTTTTAAGGCATTTGCTGAAGGGGAACCGTCCTTTTTAGTTTCCGTTGACTTGGTTTGCAAAAAAGAGATATAAGGTTTTAGAATAACATCAAATCTCTTTTGATTAAAGGCGAAGGCAAACAATCTGTCTACGACATCGCACGACTGCTTTGCGAATTGACTCAAATTATTCGGATCATCAATCTTGTATGACCTCATTTTGGACACAATCTCCAGCACATATCTTTTCCAAAAATCATAATCCGTCAGAGTGCGTCCTTTTTCGCTGTCATAATAAGTCACCTTGAAATCCTTGGTGTATTCATGAAAGAATACCAAATCATCATCGTGTGTGGCGGCATTTTTCAGCGAACGGTTGATGTACCTTTCCTTGTCGGTATCCGACATCACGTTGAACTGGCCTGAGTATCCAAGCAGCGACCAGTAGCGTTGTATGTACTGTTGCGCCACCGAGTGCACCGTGCCGATGGTGGCGGTGTCGAGGATTTTAGCCACGTCGAGTGCGGCGGGTGCCTCCAGCAGTCGCGTAAAGGTCTTCTCGCGGAACTCCTTGGCAGCCGCCTTGGTGTAGGTGGTAAGGATGATTTCCGACGGGGAGCATGGATGATTCTTATCGGTCAGAATATTTTTCAGGATAGTTACCAGCGTGTAGGTCTTTCCAGCTCCCGCACCGGCATTAATATAATGTACGTTTTTCATAATCTACTTGATTTTGCCTTTTAACACAGTGTTCTTTCCGTATGACGAATTCTTGGCATCTGCTGTCATTCCATTTTTTTTTGACCGAGCCTTTAAACCGTTGTTAAGGTAGTACCTGTCAGGTTCGGGATAATAATCCTTAATAAATGCAGTGTTATTAAACTCAAGTCCTTTCATTTCCTCGCCTTCCTCAATTAAGCTGTTCTTCAGGTTTTGAATGCGTTTGCGATAGGAGGCTACCGCCTGCTCAAATATGATGTCAACACCTTTCTGTTCCATTACTTTAATGGAATCATCTTTCAGCCGCGTATATGTGGTCAGCAGTTGCGCCTGTTTCAGCAGATAATAACCGCGCATCACAACTGGACAAAAACCACTCATTTCTGCAATTTTTTGATACAATGCCAACTGTAATTCTTTGCACCCTTCCAGCTCGTCTACTCTCTTATTAGGACTTCCCGTCCACTTGAAATCGAAGATATAATATTCATACTCATCTGTTTCCTCATTCTTTTTCTTTAACAGAAAATCGATTTTGGCGTTGAACATGAAAGCGTCTTTACCAGCACTATCTTTCAGCATCGTTGTGATATTAATTTCGCTCCCCACCACTTCCAAATCATTGTCCTCAATAATTCGAGCCAGTGTAGGGATGCTCTTTTCGATGAAAATCCGCTTGAAGATGTTGCATTCCATCTCGTTTTCGGGCTGCAGCAATATGGCTCCGACGTCAAGAATGGCTTGATTTGTCATTTGTTCAAGACCTTTGGCATTTCTACACAAGGTTATAAAATTATTGGTATCAATATCCTTAGATGCATTTGTGCTGGCTTTAACCATCTGATTGATCACATTGTGTGCTACATTTCCCTCTACGGTTGACAAGTTGCTGCCATTTTCGTCTCTCATTTTGTAGATGTAATCCAGCACATAGTCGAACGGCTGGTTGATAAGTTCACTCAAGCTTGAAAAGCTCTCGTACTCACGCTGGTAACCAATCGGTTTTGGGATGAACTTGGACGGGTCGCTGGAGGATTCCCCTTCATAAGTCTTGGGTGCAGGTTTGTCAATATTGGCAAACAACGCTGCATCCACTTGATGCTCCACTTTTTGGGTGTCGACTTGAGCAACTGTGACCGAAACGCTTTGGGGAAGGCTTGGCTTATTTTTGGAAATTGCAGTGGCGGCCGTGCAGCGCAGCTCGGTGATGAGCAGGTTTTCTTCGGTGCGCTCGCCGTCTTTGCGTTGGGGCATCAAGGCGATGATTCTGCCCGCATGGCTCACAGCCAGCCGCTCAGCAAAGTCTGCAGCCAGAATCTCCAAGTCAGCATTAGGGATGTCAAGCCCTTGTTTTTGGAGTTTCTTAATGTCGCTCGGGTTCAGGAACGCATAGTCGTATCGTGGACGCGGCTTGCGCACACAATCCATCCATATTACGGTGTTCACCTCGGTGGCCAGCCCTTTCAGATCCGAAAGCATTTCTGCCGATCCGAGTCGGGCATAATCGGTATTCACCAATCCGCCTTGGCAGATAAGGGTTGCCGCCTTGTCCAGCTCGTCGTTGCCTATGTCTCCGCTTCTACCATCCAAGAAAGAGAGCATGAGTTTGATTCTCTCCTGTAGTAGTACGAGTTGGGCATATAGTTGCGTGCCGGTCATGGGCGACATATTCTTTTCTGTATCAGCGCTTTTCTCTGCCTTTTCAGCCCATTCTAGCAGTTTCTTGCAGAACCCCTTCACCTTGTCCACATGCACGACATCCATGCCGTGTGCATCTTTAGTGCCATTGTCCCACATGCCCCAAAAATCAGGATGGTTCTTTGCGGTATCGTTGATTTGGGTAGTGGTTCCATCCTTGTTCACCATATCGCCCAATCCTCCTACTTTTTTGAGGTGGTAGCGCAATGCGCTACGGGTCGCCCAGTCGATGGGGTGCCTGAATATGTCGAGATAGTTCTTCAGGTTCGTGTAGTTGACAGGGGTGCGGAACAGCGAGATGCCCAATTTCAGCAGCAGCGACAGGTCGGTGGCACCACTCAATGAGGCCGAAACCAACGGCTTGCCCACCGACTTCAGCACCTGGTTGAAGGTAAAGTTGTCCTCGTTGATGTAGACATCCGCTTCAATTTCTCCCTGCAAAGCGGCCCATTGGTAGGCATCGTTCTGCTCAGGAAACTCATATAGGGTAAACTTGTCGGCAAACTCGCCGAGAGACCTGTCGCCAAGCTTACGAACAACCTCCGATTCAGACACTTTTCCGTCTTTGTTGCGCATTTCTTCCAACACCTTACGAATGATGGGCTGAAGCAACTCCATTTTCATATCCACCTCTATGGCCACATCCGACGGAAGAATGTTGCGATTGGTGGCTTCCGCCAGCAATTCCCTCCAGCGTTCGCCCACGCCTATGGTGCTGAAATGTCCTTCAATATTCGCGAGGTCACCCAAACGGTTCATTCCGTCAGTCGAAAGACCATACAATTTGGTGTCACTTCCCCAACCTGCCATGCACAATGCGTCGCGCCAGCCAAGCATCAGTTGCGCCACACCCAACGGGTCGTTCTCAAACGACTGTTTGTAGAAAGGATTGCCCGTCGTGCCGTTCAAAACATCCTGAATGGCCTTGCAGTATGCGATGGTGCGCTCCATGGGAGTCGTTTCGCCGCGGCTCAGTCCCGCCCGAAGCTCCAGTTCAGTCAACAAGCCTAGAGGTCCGACATATTTCGTGCCGAGTGTGCATTTGTTTCTTTCGGGATTTCCCGCATAGCAGTTCCCGTCGTAATAAGGGCTGAATACAAGCTTAAGCATATTTAATAGGTTACTAAATTCATATTATTAATAATCAGTCGTTTGCCGCTGCGAAACAATAGTGCCCCAACAATCCGGCCGACAATAGCCGAAAGAGGGTGAAAGAATCTCAAACTAATCAAGCATAAAAATCCTTCGTCAAATAGCGATTATCTTTAAAGAAACATATCATTAATTTTCAGATTGTTTATTTCCCAATTTATCTATTATATAGGTTTTGCCATTCTGCTTCACTTCATATTTGTCACCTTTACTTGTAATATCCTCATAAATCAAAGGGACCTGTTCCTCGCCTTGTTTGTTTACCAGACCATGAACCCAGCTGTTATTGTGACGAATTCGTACCAAACACAGCCCATTCTTGTCAAAACTCCAAATGAAATCATATTTGAATGGTGTGATATTATTGAGTTGCGAGTCAATTATACCATATTTTCCATTTCTTTTCAATTTAAAAAGACCATCGCCACAATTATGAAGAGCAGGTGTATTGTCTGTTTTAAAAACAGGAATGCCATTGATGGATGTCAGTTCTTTGTGTTGGGGCGAAACTGTTAGCGGAGCAGACGGGAATATGTCAAGTAAATGCCAATAATGATGGCCATCTACAAAGTTTTTCCCAAAATACAAATGTTGAATATCGTCATCATTAAAATAACTATGGTGTTGATATCTCAAGTTATTAAGCGACTCATCACCCCAAACTCCGTCAAGTCCCAGTGTTTTCGTTGCATCATCCCAAAAATAGGTTGGCGGAGCGTTATACACTGGCGTCCATTCTGGAACAAAGGGCTGTCCCGAAACGTCCACCAAATCCCTTCGCTTCGGCATAGAGACAAGAACATTAGACTTGTCCAGCATATCGTATTTGCCGATGGGTATCTTAAACTTTTCCAGATATGGTCTGAGCGTACGGTCACCACTCAGGTGCTGGTCCATGATATCTGCCCCATAGCGGTAGCAGCATTTCTTACTGCTCACATTGTCGTGAGCCCAGTCGTAGTAAGAACTGCGGGTCTCGTGCAGATACAGCAGCATCCCGAACTCGGCCAAAGGCTCCTCGACGAAAATCGAGGATGGGTATTTCTCATGTCTGGGACGGTTGAAATAGGCATGCATAACCTCATGTGCAAAAGTGGAAACCAAGTATTCATCCATTTTATTTGCATCGGCATCCGCCATTGCTTGCGGGTACAGGATGATGGTATTATTCTGGATGTCATATAGGCCAAGCAATTTCATGGCGGAGAGTGCGTCGCGTTCCATTCCCAGTCTTCCTATGTTTATTTCCGCCTTTTGGCATTCTTCGTGCAACGATTCATCCTCGCGACTCATTTCGGACAGTTTCTTGTACACTTTTCTCCAATGTTCAATGATACTGTCGAAATAGTCGTCCACCTCACGTTTTGGGATGCCTGGCTCGATAAAGACATCCACTTTCAACTTAGTGAGAATGTCATAAAGCGACTTGTAACCGCCCAACATAAAGGGTTTGCGAGCACATTGCTCCAACAATGATTTCTGTGTGGGGGTTAATAAAGGATTTTTGTCTATAATATTCATTGCATCAGATGTTTAATTATTAAATTACTCCAACGGGGCATCCTCGTTTCTTTGCTTATCAATCGGTCCAAGTCTACGAAACGACTCGAGCACGTTCCTAGCTGCTATCATCTCCTTCGTCCATTCTACGATTTTGACATCAGCAGGATTATACTCTTTGAGATACTCGCGCAGATTTGGATCTTCGCAGTATATTACTCTCAATCCAGTGCAGCGTGAAAATGCCGAAGGTGCAATTGTCTTACTAAAACCAGAAATTGTTATTTTTGAAAGGCTCGTACAGCCTTCAAATGCGAAGTGTTTAATTTCCACCACAGAATTGGGAATTATGATTTCATGAAGACCCGTGCAACCACTAAAACCATCAATTACCTCAATCTTGTCAGAAAAACTAATTTTTGAAAGGCTAGTGCAAGAACAAAATGTACCATTGGGTATTTCCTTTAATGAACCAAGCCCCTCTACTTCCTCTAGTCCCGAACATTCCCAAAAAACATCTTGTGAAATCTCTTCCACTGATTCGGGGATTTTTATTTTTTTTAGAACCTTATTACCAAAGAAAGCACCATATTCTATTTTCTTTACAGTTTCAGGAATTACAGTATTCGCACATCCATAGAGTAATGTATTCGTCTTTGTTTCAATTATGGCATTACAATTATCTCGGCTATCAAAAGAATTATTATTCGCATCAACTTTTATTTTTGACAGCGACGCACAGCCCATGAATACATTATCTCCAATTTCACTCACCGAAGCAGGAATGTTAATGTGTGCAAGACAGGCGCAGTTTCTAAATGCATTACTTTCTATTTTCTTTACTGAGTCAGGTATGTGAACAACAGTAAGTGACGAGCAGTTCATAAAAACTTCTCTACCTATCTCTTCGATGGTGTTCGGCAGCAAAACCACCTCTATGGTGTCATCAAAGTGGAAGGCTTCTTTCCAGGCTTCCTTTGCGCCATTAGGCAACTGTACTACATATGGGGTTTCCACTTTACCCTTATACATTGCAACAGCTTCTTCCAGTTCTTTCCTATTGGACACCTCAAAAATAGGTCTGCCGTCAAAAAATATTTTTCCCATATTATATTACAGATGCGATTTCCTCTACCTCGCCAGGTTTTATGAGTTATTGTTTCAAGGTGTTTTATTCCAAGATTGTTTATTATACAGACAAAACATTAATAATCATCACACGACAACAAACAAGCATCGTCCACACACGAAGGAAGGGGAAAACCGAAATCACTGATGGCTGACATAATGGGGCTCTTGTCATCCTGCAATTCGTTTTTTTGTGCAACTTGGGACAAAACGATGACGGCTACCTGCTGTTTCAGAGCCATCTCTTTCAGCTCATTTAGAATGGAAGTTTGTCTATCTGCTGGGTTGGGATGTGGCTGTGATGAATTCATCAACTGCAGGTAGTCAACAATCACCAATTGGATGTTGTATGTTCCCTTGAGTTGTAGAACTTTCTGCTGCAAATCGCTTGGGGTTAAGACCGGAGCATCCTCAATGTGTATCCAGTCTGGATGGCCTACTGGAGAGTATCTCGAAAGCAGTTCTTCGCCCGTCATCTTCAAGCAGAAATAAGCAGTTTGCTTTCGTGTTTCCACTGCAAGCTGAAATGCCAAGGTGGTTTTGCCCACTCCCGGCCGCCCTCCAATGATATTAAGTGTCCCTAATTGGCAGTTTGGGGCTAAACTGTTTAGCTCATCTGTGCTTTTAATTATTTTTACCATAGCCATATTATTGCTTATATTAGTTTATAGCGTTGTTGTGGGTTTGGCCACATTCACGGTGCAAAGGTACGCATAAATTTCCAAAGCGCAGATGTTTTTTTGAAAAAAGTCTGGGTTGGATTTCCAACCATTTGATACAAGCATCTATAGGGGTTCGCACTTTCAGTTCTTTCAGGAGGCTTCCGTGTCTTCGGTAGAGGTGTAGTGCACTGAAAGCCATGAAACTAACGGGTAGGATACAATCTCTGGAAACCAAGCACAACGCATGGTGAAAACGCCCGAAAAACTGATGATATTGCTACTTTTACCCTTCTTGGGGTGTAAGGACGTGTCCCACCTGCCGCCACGAGGCAATCCGAGGTTCAAGGAGTTCAAGCAGTACCTGCAACTTAAGGGCTGCCAGTCCCAGTATTTTATTTACTTAACTATTTTTCCAATTATTGATGGCACTTTTTATGCAATCGTCAAAAATAGGTTTAAGTTCTATTTCCAGCATTTCTTTGTTTGCACGATGCCCACACTTGTTAATGGATATTACCTTTCCGAAGTATTTAAAAGTTTCTTTATATTTCTCGCCGAACAATTCATCATGGTCTGAAAAGAGTCCAAATGTAATAAGACTTTCATCAAAACTGATATCCGTTAAACGCTCTTCATATTTTGCAGCATCTTTGACAAATTCGTCAGGCGCCCCAATTTTAGGTAGCTCAACAGCAGGGCGCATGCAAGGATTTATCAAAAACTTTACAACGTTTCTTAAAAAAAGTGAGATAAATGCACC
>Ga0247609_10003380_pt1 | contig 16222 bp, 10 predicted proteins | sample 172DNAGHGlowgp2_FD_193487 | JGI IMG/M metagenome (GOLD analysis project Ga0247609, IMG submission 193487) | Sheep rumen microbial communities from Palmerston North, Manawatu-Wanganui, New Zealand - 1728 DNA GHGlow gp2 | ecosystem: Host-associated > Mammals > Digestive system > Stomach > Rumen ...
CTGTGAATCCCCGCATGAGTGCATCAGGTATTGCTCCTGCATCATCAGAACAATACAACGCACTTTGAAAGAATGGTCGATCTACATGCGGTACCACAATATCACTCCTTATAAAGCATTAGCTATAGGGTTAACCGGATTATCTAACATCTTAACTTTAGCATCACTAGTATTAACTACTTGAACATTAACAACCTGATTTACATATGCAGTAGCTTCTTTCATAGCTCTAGGCACTGTAATCTTACCTTTAAAAGTATTAGCTGCTGCATTATAAAGAAACTCTATCAATCCTTTTCTAACTGTTTCTATATCATTATATTTAGAAGCATCAAACTTCTTAATAGTAGATTCAAAGAACTTAATCAACTCGTCTGTTGAAATATCATCTTTAAGTTGGGTGTCTACATGAGAAGCCGGAACTACAGGAGCAGTTTGTTGTGCATCTTGTACAGGATACAAAACTGTACTAAAGATGAAAGATCCATAATTTAGTACTTTAATATTAAAACAATCTTTATTATGATTATCTACAGTTCTTCTAGCAGTTACTACCAAACCATTACCATCATCATTCATAATATATTTCATATCTTCTGCTATAAATCTAGAAATGTTTTGTGAAAGAGTGAATGCTTGTTGCTCAGCATCAGTATCTAATGTAAAGTTACCAAATCTTTGTTCTACCATTGCTTTAATCCTAGGAATTGCTTCCTTAGCTCTAGTTGTCTCTACAAGAGGAATACCAGGATAACCCATTACACCTTGTTCGTGTCTGTTTTTCAATTCTTGTGCTTCGATTTGTTCAGGAGTCATAGGTGCAAGAATCTCTAAACCGGTTGTGGGATGTTCTTCATTAGATATTACAGCAGTGGTAAGAGGAACATTATCTTTTACGCCATTCCAATAATTAGGGTTTTCTACATTAAGTTGTCTAGGATTCGTAGGAGGTGCAATTACTGTCTGTACAGGAGTAGGATTAGTCATCATATTAACTGTAGGATATCCAGAGGAATTATATTGAGGAGGAGGGGGAGTTTGTGAGGGAGAGGTTGGGAAAGGTTTTTGAACAGCTACTTCAGACTTCTTAGTACTATTCCATTGGGCCTGCGGAATATATTCAATCTCTAAATGAGACGCTATAAACATTGCTGCTTCTATACCATGATTTGTTTCAGTTTTCTTAATAAATTGAATTATATCATTTTTCAATGGTTTCGGATAAAAGATATACGTCTTACCATCTTTAGTATAATATTCATAATCTTTAGCAGTATCTACCGTCGTCTCAGGATTTTGTTGTTGAATAGAAGGTTGTTGAGGCATATTATACGCAGGAGAAATAAAAGGATTACTCAGGTTAGGTACAACCCCCGCTACATTCTTCATTTTAAAATAATCAGGATAAACTGCTTCTTCAGTAGGTTGCGCACTACTCATATTATTCAAAATACTCTGATAATGTTTCAATTCTATAGCTTTCTTAGCATTTTCAATCTCTAAATCTTTTCTATTATTATCCTGCACTATAAACATGGTTTGTTGATCAGGAAATGCAAATGGTATTGCAGGGGGTTGTTGAAACCCTTGAGGGGGACTATATCTAGGAGGAGTATTCATAGGCTGAGGAACACAATTTTGTCTCATATTATTTTGAGGAACTTGCGGTTGTTTAGGTTGTTGCTGATAATTCATAGGTTGTTGTGGTGTTATTACCACTGTAGGGCTAGTCTTAGGCAGATTAGGATCAAATTCAATGCGATCTCCTCTAGCTACAGCGACTTTAATCGTATGCGGATTATACATTTTGTTTTGCCTCCCTAATAATATATTTTCCATCATTTTTCCAGTAATTGGTTTAGCTAAATATTGAGCAGAATATCTAACATGGCATTTGTGACAAATGATCTCAGACATTACAGCTTCATAGTTATAACCTATTTGCCCTCCACATTTTTTATGTGTATTTGGATCTATTTTATCACAAGTCATTTTATTCCAATCAATCTGATACAAATATGGGAAATCTAATAGTACAGGACCAAAACCTATTCTCACTCCCCAATTTTTAAATGAGTATAAGCCTATATCTTCAAATATATATCCTAATTGAAAGTAACTCTCTACAAATGCAAAGATCTCTTTAATCCATCGTTTATAATCATCTTCTGTCATAGTTTCAACACGTTCACTAAGCATAACTGAACCTGTCTGATCTACATCTAAAATCTTAGGGCAAAACGGACTTAAGACTCTTTGTAATATAAATTCAGATAGATTATCAGATCTACCTATCATATCAGATCCTAGTTTAATAATAATCTGAGGATCATAAACACAATAAAAGGTTCTTCTACTAGTACCAGATGCTAAAGGTTTAAAACCGTAAGACTCTAATATATTATTTTGTATTTCAAATCGTTTTTTCGGATTATTAGCTAGTTTAGAATCACATGAAATATTATATAGTGATATCAATGCTGGTTCTGGTATATAATATCGTAAAGGAGGTTTAATGAAATTTCGTAAATACTCAGCTATATCATTATTAAAAGATAGTTGTTTGTTAGATAAATCTAATAAGCTGTAATACCCATTGATATACGCCTTCCTTTCTAATATATTCATGTTATCACCTACTTATACAAGGTATGCAATCTTGGATGTCTCCCCATATTAGCAGCTGATTGATATACTATTTGTGCAGTTTGTTGAGATTGTTCATTTTGAGTAAGATCAACATAATGCGATGGCATATTATACCTAGGATCAATAGAACCATATTTAGGTATATATTGTGGATTAGGATTCTTAGCCAAATTATTCACATTATGATACATGTTTCGCATGAACATGTCTCGATTGACTGTCTGCCTTCTCAACTCTGCTTTTTCTCTCTGCTGCTTCTCTATATTAATTTCAGCAGGTCTTACGACTCCTAAATAACCCCATAGTGCCATGCAATCAGTCAGGCTCATATCGGGTTTCTCAAGACCTTTATCAAATTCTCTCAATCTCTGAATCATCATTTGTCTACATATTGCACCTTGTTGTGCATAGTTGATCGGTTGTAAAGTATGTAAGAATTGTAAATGCCTATTATGCATTTCTCGAGCCCATTTCTGTTTGGGATCTTCTTGAGATACGACTGTTCTTTGAGAACTAGTACCATACCACCAATTATCAAATTCTACATCATTCATTGTATGTCTCAATAAATAACGAAAGAAATTTTTATGAGTATTATACTCTTTCTCAGCCGCTCTCATTCTATGCAATTTAACTGAGATAGAATCAAAAGGATTAAATGCTGGTAACTCAGGTTCTTTTTCCTGTTTAATAGGTTCATCAGCTAGATGCTTATTCAATTCTACAAATTCCAAGACTTCTAACTTTTCAATACCTTTTATCATATCACAATAAGCTCTAGACTTGAATATATCCCATTCTTCTTCTGTTAGCCAGCTGCGCTTTCTATCATTTTCGTAGATTTTCTCTCCTGTCAATTTATCTTTGCGAAATTTTGCAATAGATTCCTCTTGAATTGGGAAGAGATAATCGCCATCTTTATCAACAGTATAAATAGGAAGAGGTCTATATCTATATGGTGCTCTATAGTCTATAATGTTCCTAAATTTAACTTCATTTCTCTTAAATTCTTCTAACTTATTATTCAAATACTCTAACATTGTCTCATATTTCTCTCTAGAATATTCTTCAAATCCTGAATCTTTTTTAGAGACAAATTCGGCAGCTATCACTGCTAATGCTATATCATATACATATATTTTATCTAATAATGCTACTAGTTCAACAGCGTCTTCATGAGACCAATCTAATGGAGTTTGTACAACTCTTCTAATAATTCTATTATATGGATTTAACTCTGCTTCAGTATAAGGTATACCAGGTCTAAATTCTACCGGATTATATTCTGTTTTTATTTGTTTTTGTCTTCTTTTAGGTTTCTGACCACATCCTTTCACTACTGCTACTTTAATTGGTAAAAGTTTTCTTTCACTATAGGTTAAACCATCATATTTACTAGGTTTTGGAGGTGGTGGTACACCATATTTACCAATTGGAATCCTCTTATTAGAAGGATCAGGAATCATAAATTTCGCTGTGTCTGCTGCAGACAAATTATCCATACTATATCCCATTCGATACCCATAGCCTGATACTGTATTATTAGGATTAGTATAAACAGTGTATCCTTGTTGTTGTTGTAGTTGAGAATTAGCACTTGGTGGTCTTATATTAGGATTAGCATTTGGGTTATAGGTACCATACGGGTTTAAAATGGGTGATTGCATACGAGCAACAGACTCAGGATTAGAAAAATCGACCATATTTGGATTATGGTATGATAACATAGTCGGATTCTCCTTCCTAATTCTTTGATTAATCTCTGTCGCTCTACGAGTATTACTACTATCGTGAGAGGCCTTTTTACAAATAGCATCAGCAAAAATCTGTTCAAACATAGTTATGTAGTAATAATCGGGAACTGTTGAAACGTCTGATACTGTGGTAGATAGGAATAAGGATTAGAATAATTGTAGTATCCCATATAATTAACTTGTGAATTCGGTGTTCTATAATTTCCTCTAGCATCTTTGTTAGGATGACTATTTGGTGGAGGAGATGCAATAGTAATATACTCAGGCATATGTAATAAATCTATATTATATTTATCTTTATCAGTTTCTAATACAGTATTCATATCATATTCTATATAATGATCTTCTATTTTATCTTTCTTAGGATAATACTTTTCCAAATCTAAAGCAAACTCTTCTTGATTATCACTAACATATCTCTTATCTAGTTTTTGAGCTAATAAGATATGAAAAGCATTAGTTACTTTGGCATTATACTTACATGGTACCCATGTCTGTAACATACCAGTATTTGTATCAAGCACTAAAGTAACATATGGAAACATATTAACTAAAGTTTCAAGACCATAGCGATTGATCATATCATTAAACCATGGTTCTAAATCATTAGGCTTACTAGCTATATAATTCTTACCATTCCTATCTGTATACTGTATAAAATCTTCAATTGGTTGATTATACATACTACCCCTCCTTTCTTCTATTATAAGGCCTCTCAATTATATAGTATATAGTTAATTCTGATTTTGACTAAGTAAAAGAGAAGAATACATCTTAAACTTTTCAGGTAAAGATCTAATTGAGAAAGGCCATCGTACTGGAATAATCTTATTTTCACTAAAATCTATCATTCCCTCCGTTTGATCAATATCATTCTCAATCTTTTGTTGATTATTTATTAAAAAATTACGTGTCATCATATCTACCATATTATTAAAAGTTGCTTGATCATGTAAGATCGGTATATCAATTTCATCAACTAAATTACCATGGTAAGGTTCATTTAATCGTAAGAACGTATCTTTTTGTTTTATATGAGAAAAAGGCCTAAGATTTACATGACCTTTAACATGAAAGAGTCTTATAGGCAAACCAGAAGTAAATATAGAAAAAGCTGCATTAAATGCATTAGCTTCCCAATTTAAGGCAGTCATTTTATTTCTAGGTAGTATTCCTCTTTCATCTTGTATTTGTAATATATCAAACCATTGTATCAATGTATTACACATATATTGAATGACAGAATAATTATCAGAGAAGATAGAATATCCTTTAGTAACATAGATACCCTTACTAGCAGCATAAATACACCAATTAACTGCTATTTCTATAGCTTTAGCCTCTCCATACATAGAATTTTCTCCCAAATATATTTCCATTCCAGTGGTAATTATTCTACCCCCATAAGTGGCGATAAATCCAGGAGAGGTAGCATCTATACTATTATATTTAACAGGTTTTAAACTAATACAACTTGCATCAGTAAATATATTTATAGTTTGATTATAAAAAAATGTAGAACTTAATGCCATTTTTTCACCTACTTTACTCCCAATATAATGGGTTATTTGTAAAATAATTTCTGCAACTAGTTGCAAACAATTTTAGCTTTATATCCTTTCCTTTTAATATGTATTTACTCTCTCAAGTATATAGTATATAGCTAAAAGAAGATTTGCCCAAGGCCAAAAGACCTTGGGATCTTTAATATTACGTTATCAGGTTTTTACTTTTTAAAAATCTTGAAGTTTACTTTTAGTGGAACCAAATATACCTCTGACATTACATCATATTGGTTCTCTGATATAGGAACATGAACAGCTTCAATTTTATTTTCATCGAACGTAATGAATACGATATATCTATTTCTAATAAATTTAAGTAGCATATATTTTGTCATATACGAAGGCAATGAAGGTCCATAAAAGTCTCTATACAATACTGTATAAAACTTAACAAAATCAGCTTTAGATAGTGGTTTATCATCAGTAGAAAGTTGTGTATATCTTTTTAAATGATGTATTCTATCTAACTTAGGCAAATCTAAGGGATCATATTTACCTTCTTTAATAATTTTACCTATAGCCTCTAGAATAGCATCTTCTGATTCTTCATCATATTTATAATATGTATTAAATTCATTTTCAACTCTTTTTAACTTTTCTTCAGTATATTTTACCTTAGTATCATTGGGTATAGTAAATATATCATTAAGATTTTTGATAGTAAAGGAAAAAGATTCAGTTAAAGGAGAGTTAGTTTTAAAATACATGTTTATTCTCCTCCTTTATGATACTATATCAAATTCAATATCAGGCATTCCATTAGAAAGCAGATTAATATTAATAAACTCAGGCACTCTTTGTGATTCTTCCCAAGCACTATCTAAGACTATTTGACTCTTATATATAGATTGCCATAGAGTTTGATAACCATTTAATTGTACAAATTTAAAATACACAATAGAATCTCTATATATATTAGTTATATAAGTGATAAGATTTGGGAAATGCAAATCAGATACATTGTTTAATTCTTCTATATATGTTTTAATAGTTTCTTTAATCTCAGGCAAAATAACTTGGTCTTCTCTTGTAACAAACATAATTTCAAATTTTAATGTAATATTAACTCTATCCAATTGAGTATTCTTAGTAACCATATAATTCATAGAAGGTCCGTAAGTATTATAAAATTTGAAATTAATTGCAAAAGGATTTTCAATTAGAATCAATGCATCTTGGATATATCTACGCCTATAATCTAACATTTGGAAGAAATATTGTACTTTAGTTTCTGCTTGATCTGTAGACTGATCTGCATTATTTAACCAAGTACGTTTAATAACAGGAACTTTGCCAGCCCAATATGTTATATCTGTATCTGATTTTTGTAATTTAATATATGAAGTCATAAGATCAGAATAATCATAGAATAAGTCTACACCAACTTCTTTAGTAGTGTATATATTGGTAAGACTCCAACCTTCTAATTCTGGGAAATAATCATCTGCTGAAAATTCTAATTTATCTCCATATAATCTACCATATTCTTGATCTCCTTTAAAGAATAAAAACAGCTTCATTTCTACATTATGAGGAAGATATAAAGGAGATTCTTTTTCATATCCAATTAAGTTTAATCCTGTTTCAAATAACATATGTGGTTTAGTTTCAGCCATTACATTTGAAGTTGTTATCTTAAAATCAAAGGTATATACTAACGCGTTAGAACTATAATTTATTAATTCCCCTACTACATATCGCACAGGATGTTTTACTCCATTTTTATCATATAAATAGAATACAATATATGCTTTAATATTACATTCTATCAATTCATTAGCCTCGTTAAATACTAATAAATCATAATCTGTATTTATATTTTGCATACATTGTACTTGTAAATGTAATTCATTGCTAGGTGTATTAAACATATCTCTATATACTTTAAATTTCTCAGCTATAAATTGAACTACTGAGTCTGAATTAATATACTCGAAATATAATATACGTTCATACTTAGGAAATATATTATAATATGAAACATAAAAAGGGGTCTTATTAATAACCATTAAAAATGGGCAACTATATAAGAATCCATTTTGTTCATAATTATCAACTTCCATAGGATTTAAATTTCGAGGAACTAGTGTAGCAGTTTTAGAATTTTTAGGTAAATAAAAAGTAGCATTAGGATCTAATACAAAATTATTTCGAGAAACATGATCAACTTGATTTCTATTGAATTCTATATCTATTGTATTAGTAGGAACTACATTACCATTATACTTCATTAAAATATAAGCAAAATATATATTCTCTAACTGATTATACACTCTTTGAAATAAAGTCATCTTACAATCATTAGTTTGTATTAAGTTAAAGAAAGTTTGTAAATCAGAATAAGTACAATAAGATCCTCGAGCAACCATTTCTCTTGGAATTAAATGTTGTAGTTGTTCAATAGAAGCTTTGTCTTCTCCAAAAATAGATGATGAATTAGATCTTATTAAAGCATATAAACCACTATAAGAATATGTTTCTGATGATATTTCTCTATATACTTGAAATGTATCATCTAGATAAATATTACATTTAGATCCTAATGTCGTATATATATGAATATTAATTTCACAATTTCGTGTAGGAATATACGACTCTCTACTAAATTTTAACCTAATAGTTTGTTCATCTAAATACATATAATTTATATACTCTTTATCAGTTAAATCATATGTATATAATCCTTCATATACTGGTTCTAGATAATGCGTAATAGGTTTATGATCTTTTTCTTCAATAACCTCGACATAAAAATATGCTAATTGATTTTCAAAAGAAAATTCTTTAGTCTTTAAATCGAAAGGACTGTCTACATTTAATTTATAATTAATAACAGTATGAGTCATTTGTCTCAATGTTACTTGCAATGCAATTAAATTTTGTCCTTCTGCATTAATAATGCCCATTTCAGGCAAATAAGGGTTAGATATAGATAATAAAGGATTACTATTATCTACCATATACATTGCTGTATATGTAGTTCTTCCATCAGGCAATTCAACTCTTTGAATTTCTACATCATAGTCTAAACAATAAGGATATAATTCTCTATCTCCTAATGTGAAGACAAATTCTTTTTCTAATACTAGTCTAGATTTTTTATCATTAATACGTTGCATATTATTATCAAGAGCATCTTGAGAAAATCCTAATAAAACATTAATAGAGGCAGGAACTGCATTAATTTTTTTAATTCCTAATGCTAGAGCATGAGCAATAATATTTTTATCAAATTTAGCTCTTGTAGGAATAGCTTCCATTGCATAATCTGAAGCTAATACAGTAGTATTTTGTATAAGATTAGAGAAAATAGCAGATAAATATCCATATATCCCAAGAAGCAAAGTATCTTCTGAAACATCTATATATCTTTGTTTTAATTTTTCTATAAATTTAGAAGCTAAAAAAATATCAGAACTCATTATATTAGTAGCCAATATTAATCGCCTCCTTTATTCGTTTTTATTAGGATATTGAGCAGGCCCATACCCTGTATATGTACTATTAGGCCCTGGAGTAATAACTGCAGTAGGAGTAGAAGTCGGCGGTGGAGTTGGAGTTTCTTGTTGTGGTGTTGTTGACTTAGGCGGTTCTACAGCAGTAGGGGTTTGAGATTGAACAAGTGTTTCTTTCTTTTTATATTTATCAGATTGATCTAACAAGGCTTGAGCATCCTCATCATTATATCCTTGATTCTTTAAATAATCCCAGTCATTTTGAGTAATATATTTACCATTAGCTCCTTGTCTATCTGTTAAAGGTTCATTAGTATCACCCTTTAACTCTCTAGCACCAGCAGTAGATTCATGATTAGCAGGCCAATAATTATATGCTTGAGCTGCCTTAGTTTTCATTTTAGCCCATCCAAATATATATCTGGAATATTCAGAAGCTTTTCCTTCTCCCCAAGGCATTCTAGGAGTTATAAAAGGAACATCAACCAATTCTTGAGAGACATATCCTATTTCTTCATCGTATATGGGATAGTAATTTGATTTACATTCAGCTAATGAATGCCAACTACTTACGATAGCATTAAAATCTTGAACGACATTAGTCATAACATCATCAAACCAACCAGATACTTTAAATCCTACAGATATTTTTAAAGGACCTCTATCTGGTATTTCAGAAAATGCAGAACGTTGAATTGTTTTTGGATAACATCCTATAGCGGATGCAGCATATAATAACGTTTCTCCATCATTGTCAATCAAAAATTTAAATACTCTAATATGATCATGTAATACTTTGTGAAATATATATCCAACATAATCTCGTTCCACCTCACCATAACTTTGTGTAGGATCCATAAGAGATTGTCTGACCATATCCATAGCACCTTCAGCTTTTTGTGCAGCTGCTTCTAATAAACTATCTGATGCTTTTTGCGATTTATTTGGTCCAAATTCTTTTAAAAAACTAGCAGGAGATATAATACCATACCATTTTAACGATCTATAGTAATCCCATACTTTGAACAAATGGTAAATTTCTAAAAATCTGGTATCTTCAAATTCAACTGTAAAATCAATGCCTTCATCATTAGATTGTGAACTTTTAGGATATAAAATTTTTGTACCATACATATTAACAGCAGTTTCTAATTCTTCAGCCTGAATATCAGGAATATCCATATTAGACGTTTTTCTATTAGATAAGATACGAATAAACGGACATCCATCATGTCTTTTAGTTGCGCTATAGGATAAATTACAAAAAACAGATTTTCTATATCCAGCCGATTGTGCTAAATCCTTAAAATATGGAATAATTTGCGCTGCGGGTGATAAAAATCCTTCGGGATTTTCTGCCTGTGCACTCATTACCAAGGGTAAATCAGGTTTAGTAAAAAATAAATATTCTCTTGCCCCATCTACATAATTATATGGATCGTTTCTAGGAAACCGATAAAAAGACTCATTATATTTCATATCAGATGGTCTAAAAATTCCATTTGCATTTAGTGTTCTTCGCAGTGCTGAGTCTTCTCCATTTATTTCTTTAATAAGCTCTTGTCTTTTATTTTCCAATTGAGTTGTTAATTCTGCTGGAACTGTAGGAAGTCTATACAGCTGCGCGGGCATTATAGGTTACACCTCCTAAATTAGTAGGTATAATGTCTAAGAAATTGGTATGAGTTATATTGTCTATAGAACCTAAAATTTTCCATGGTATTCTCTTGTTTGTTCGGGTTCCATCAGACCATGTATAATTTTTAGTAGGCTTAAAACCAACTAAATAAGTCCCAGGCAAAATAGCACTAAAATCACCATACATTGTATATTCTCCTAATTCTACATTTTTCCATATAGGAGATAGAACTTTGCCAGTATAATTTAATTTATCTGCTGAAGGTAATTCTGTAATTTTAGCTGGATTAATAGACCAAAAGAACGTAAAAGGATCTCTTGTTCCATCATCCCAAGTATAATTATCTAATAAACGGATTGTAGCTTGATAAGTACCAGCATTAATAGCTTGATAAGTTCCTGACCATTCTACACTATTTTGATTATATATATTGGTAGGTCCTTGTGTAGACCCATTATATGTTAGTTCTGATCCTGTTAAAGTAGGCTTTTTAATTTTTATAGGAACGATAGTCCAATCAAAAGCGGCTGTTTCTATATCAGGACTCCCATCTGATTTATAATCCCAACAATAATTACTTTTTGGTTGTATATCGATATGATAACTACCTATATTGATAGCTTGAGGTGTACCAGTTAAATCCATAGTTTCAGGATTATAACTTTCAATTTTAGGTCCTTGTAAAGCCCCACTAAAGTAGAAACTATCACCAAAAAATCTTGGTTTAAGTTTGAGCGCTTTTCTTTTAATTTCCCATTTAATTAATTTATGACCAGAGGAACCATCAGCCCATACATATTGGTTTGATCTAAGAGACATAACAATATTATATTCTTTTGCATCTATGCCAGTATATTCTCCTTTGGTAGTATCAAAAATAACTGCAGATGGATCATAATCCTTAAAATCTGGTTTTTGTGATTCTCCTGTATAATATAAAGATCCATGCTGTTGTGGAATTGCTATCTTTTTTCTTTTAATATACCATGTAAGTGTTACTGGATCTGTACTATTATCAGCCCATTTAGTAGCCTCAGGGTATTTTAAACTAATTGTAACTCGGTATGTACCAACATTTTTTGCTGTTTGTGTACCACTTATTTCCATATAAATATTATTCAAATTTTCAATTTCTACAGTTTGTTCATTACCATTAACGATCAAACTTCCTTTAACAGTAGGAATTGGTAATGCCATAACACCTATATTCTTAGGGCCTATTATATCTTTAACTACCCAATCCAAAACAATCGGTTCAGATGATCCATTATCCCATTCACAAGTTGTAGGATCTTTTAAGCTAATAGTAATTTGATATATGCCAGCTCTATCAGTTAATGTTTTCCCTGTTAATTTCATATAATTAGGGTTATAATTTTCTAAAATAACAGTTTGTTCTGTTTCGCTTATAAATTTACTGCCAGCAATTCTAGGCAAATAAAAAAACTTAGTTTTCATCATAAACTCTCCTCTCTTATTAATTACTCTAATGTCGCTGAACTCAAATACTGCTCAAGAGCCTGAATCTTAAGCTGAGTGACATTCTTATAATATCTGTATTAAGTTAAAGGAGGTCAATATCACAATGTATTATAATTTTCATGCTTTTGATGAAGCAGGCGGAGGATTTTTGAGCGATATGCTAAAAGCTGTCGCTGACTCTGATATTGATTTTATTAGTGATATTAGTAAACGTATTTTAGGCAGAAAAGATCCTAATGAAATAAATATTAGTAGAAATATAGCTAAGAGTGCAGCATCTCTTACTGCTACTTTCCCTGTTATAGTAACAGAAGCTACACAATTAGAACATGCCATAATGGTAAGTAAAGCTATTGAACGTAAAGCTGTTGAAATGCTACGTATGCTTTTTGCAGCTAATCAAATAACAAATGTAACAGGTGCTCAAGCTTATCTTAATAAATTCCATAATAACATTAACTATGGTACTGATCTTAGTGACATGGATGTTGATGATATGATAGAATACAGTAATCGCATTCATGAATCAGAATTACCTGGATATGATTATGAGACTGAAGCATTAATCGAAGCGGCTAAACAAGACGTAATTGATAATGTTAAAAATAGTATTGGAGTCGTATTAGAAACAGAAAGACCTACTATTAGTGTAAGAGAATTTAGAGTTAAAGGAAAACTTAATGAAGCTAGTGTATGGCAAAATCATCCTGATGATGATCTAGATTATACTAAAACTTCTAATATACTGCAAGAACTTACGATTAGTACTAATACTGAAACAAAAACAGAATATGATGGAGATCCTGATAGTATTTTCACTAATGCTAAAATTACACAAACACAAGAAGATCCTAATAGTCCTGAGAATATTAAATATGCATATGAAACTTTGAATAAAGGTGTTTTGCAAACTGATGTTAAGAAAGCTAATGAAGCTGTACCTTCTATGGTTATTATTAACTTTATATCTACTCTTGCCGGTGGGCAAACGGTTACTAGTGTTGCAGTTATCGGTGTTAAATCAGTTATTCATTATGTGTCTTCAGAAGAAATGATTAATAGAGTAGTACTTAAAAAGAGTGATAATAATACGTTAATCAACTTTATTAGAGCTACAACTGGTGAAATAGAATTCTTTAATGATTTCTTGTTTGCTGTTAAAAGAGCTAAGATTGATGCTGTAGCTAGAGCTGGTAAAGGTAGTAATTCTAAAGTATGGAAGATATTAGAAATACGTGCAGATAGATCTAAACTTAACAGAGCAGCAGGTAGAAGAAATACAGATTGTGCTGCTATAACCAGTATTGTTTTATCTAAAGCAGAAGTAGATCTGATTAAGAAAGTTCATAGAATTGATTTAATGAAACCTGGTCAGTTAATATCTATTATGAGAGGTTATAATTTATTATGTGCGGCTATTATAGATGAAGTAGCAGAACGAGTTGACTTTAAATGGGATGATGGAGATAAAGATTTTGAAACATTATCCTTTGCAAGTCTTGAACGAGACGATAGTAATGGGCAATTAAAGAAAGTTATTAATATAATGGCTAACAATAGGAGGTGAAATTAAATGATATTTATAGAATTTACTGATCCTAGAGATTTTGTTATTGAAGGATCTCAAAATGTAGGACCTAAGAATCAATTATCTACACCTAAATATGATGATCCTACATCTGTAACTAAAGATCTTAAAGAAGATGATAAAGTTGAAGCAGGAGCTGCTGTAGCTCAAGATTATCGTGCTCAATCTAATAAAAATCTTAAAGAAGATGGAGATATTATCTTTAATAATTATGATATGAATAATACTAGAGATCAGGAAATTAAGCGTGGTTGGTCTGAATATGGTAAAAAAGCTATAGCAGAATATATGGATATGTATGATGATCATACAGTTAATGTTTTAGCAGTAATGAATGAAGCAGAACAAAACAGTTTATTGTTAAGTCTTACTAATAAATTATATGGTATGATTGTTAATAAGATTGATAGTATTGATTTTGGTGAAATTCCTAATACTCGTGGTGATGTTACTAGATTAAGACATTATGATCAATTGAGGGAATGTCATAAAGTTTTAAGACAAATCTTTGAACAATTCCATGAGAATGATGAACCTGTTGATACTATTGCATTTGCATTAGACAATCTAGAAAACTATAAAGAATTGTTTGTTGGTGCCTTTGCTGCTAAAGCAGAATTTCCTATGAGTGTATATAAGACTATAACATTAGCAGTTATTAATGCGACTTCATTTATGATTGCTGTTTGTGTTGAATATATTAAAAGTCCTAAAAATGAAGGATTAGAGATAGTTCTTAACAAAACAGGAGTAGCTAAAGTTAAAGATCATCTCGTCTATGAAAGTCTTAAAGATTGGAACGAAGCTTGTCGTAAAGGTGATGTAGAAAATGCATTACGTCCTTTTGTCCAAAATAAAGCAAAGGGATTTGCCTTTACTGCTGCTTTAGGTTTCAAGACTGTGTTAGTTCTTGGTGGTGTATGCTTAGCTTTACTTCCTATTATTAAAGACTTGGTATACTTCTTCTTTGCTACTAGAGCTAGGGTTTCTTCATATTTTGATCTTCAAGCTAAACTATTAGAAATGAATGTTGATGAATTAAAGAATAATAATGATATTAAGACAGTAGAAGATAAAGATAAAGTTATACGTAGACAATTACAAATAGCTAAAGATTTCCATGAAATTAGTGACTTTATCGCTGTTGATGCTAAGACTAGTGAAATCAAAGCTAATAATGATATAAAGAAAGATAAGCAAGAATATAAAATTGACGATGTCGAGCCTGAAAAATCTGATGGTGGACCGTTATTCTGAGAAGGGAGGAATTTAAATGCGTTTTGAATCAGATCATAAAACTCTTACTAATGCTGATGTTGTAAGAGAATATTTAAAAGAACAAACTTCTTTTGATTTATATCCTGAACAACATGTAGAAAGAAATATTCATGATCAATTAAATGAAGAATATAATTTGATGTATGCTCAAGATGATATAAAGAGAGCGTACAGAGAATATAGAAATGCATTTATGGAAGATACTAGAGAAGATCTATTATGTTTAGCTTTATATACTACCTTTGTCTCTCCTGTGTTAGAAAGTATGTATGCTACAGATAGACAGTATGATATTGCAGCAGATAGTATTAAACAATTTGTACAAGAACAAGGTGTTGAAAATCTTCTAAATCAATTCCAGTATCAAAGTGCAATTTTGTCTGATATTGGAGATACTGTTGAAAAGTATTATACTCATATTATGGAAGGTGTAGATTGTAAGATTAAAGAAGGTCTTCCTGAAGATCAAGCATGTGAAGTAGAAGATAAAACTATTAAATCTTTTGTTACTAATTGCAAATGTAAGTGCCCTCATGATATTACTAATACTATTACTAAAAGAGTAGAAGATGCTGTTAATGACTTTATAGACGAAAAAAAGAAAAGTCAGTTTAAAATTCAACAGATATATCAACAAGCTAAAGCTAAAGTTGATGAATATAACCAAGCAAATCAATCATTTGATAATATGAACCAAACTGATGCCCCCATGGATGGTAATTCTATGGATCCTGAAGTAGGAATAGATAATAATCTAAATGCTAAACTAGATGCACAACAAGATCAAGATATAGCAAATTTAAATGATCCTT
>Ga0247609_10003381_pt1 | contig 16221 bp, 11 predicted proteins | sample 172DNAGHGlowgp2_FD_193487 | JGI IMG/M metagenome (GOLD analysis project Ga0247609, IMG submission 193487) | Sheep rumen microbial communities from Palmerston North, Manawatu-Wanganui, New Zealand - 1728 DNA GHGlow gp2 | ecosystem: Host-associated > Mammals > Digestive system > Stomach > Rumen ...
CAAAGCATCTTCGGATTCATGAGACTTAGCCTTATGTGTCTTCTTTGCAGCCTTATTCTTTGTAACGATATCGAATACAACTGCAATAAGGAGTACCAGGCCCTTAACGATCTTGATCCAGTTCTGATCGACACCGACAAGGGACATGCCCTGGTTGATGACACCGATCAATGTAGCACCGACTACCATTCCCATTATTGTTCCTGCACCACCGTAAGCGGAAACGCCACCGACGATACAAGCGGCAATAGCATCAAGCTCGTATTCCTGACCGGCAAAGGAGTTTGCAGCACCTGTTCTTACAGTTACGATCAAAGCGGCAATAACTGTGAGGAGCGCCATATTGAGGTAAGCGAAGAACATAACGCGCTTGTTGTTGATACCGGAAAGTCTTGCTGCTTCGGCATTACCACCGACTGTCATGAAGTGACGTCCGATGATCGTCTTCTCTGTGATGATTCCGTAAATGATGAGGATACCTGCGATCCAGAGGACTACTACAGGGAGACCACCGTCTAAAGCAAACTCGAAAGTGAAGAACAGGATTACAACGCCGATGATGCAGCTCTTAAGGATCGTGAACCAGGCAGGTTCTGCACTGTAGCCCTTAATAACCTTTGCGCGGCGTGATCTTATATTGATGTAAAAGATTGCGACAACAGCCAGAACACCGATAACAACGCAGGGGATATTCAATACGCCCCATTCTGTCTCGAAAAGTCTTCCGCTGAAGATATCAGACAACTCGCCTGATGCAACAGTATTAGGAAGAGAGAGTGCATTTGTTTCAGATGCCTTTGTAAGAACCTGTGTTCCAAGACCACGGAAAGCTAAGTAACCTGCGAGGGTAGCGATCCACGGAGGTATTCTTACGTAAGCAATGAGGTATCCAAGGAGCGAACCATATGCGACACCTACAGCTAAAGCGATAAGGAGAACGACCGGGACAGGATAGCTTGAGCTGATGATTCTGTTTTCGACAGAGAAAAGTCCGACGATCGCACCAACGAAGCAAACGACTGAACCAACTGACAAGTCGATGTTACCACCGGTAAGCATACACATGAGCATACCTGCACCGAGGACGAATACGTAAGCGTTCTGCTCGATGAGCGAAGTAACGATGGACGGTTCGAGCATGTTGGTGCTCTTGAGTGTAGCCGCTAAAACAACGAATAAAACGTAAATTCCGAGGAGTGCCATTGTCATTACGTTCTTTTTGAGAACATTCTTCATACTGAAGTCATTCATACGTTAGCACCTCCCTTCTCTGAAGTTGAAACATGCTTGTCCTTCTTAGCTCCCTTTCTCTTCATCTGCATCACGACGTCGAAGAGAACTGCGAGGATAAGTACGATACCCTTAACAACCTTCTGATAGTTGACAGGTGTATCTGCGATGGACATGCCCTGGTTGATGATACCCATCAAAGCAGCACCGATGATAACACCGCCGATGGAACCTGTTCCGCCGTATGCGGAAGCGCCGCCGATGAAGCATGCTGCGATTGCATCCATTTCGAAACCTACACCGAGCGTAGGGCTGGCCTTCTGGCCTCTTGCGATTACGAGGATACCTGCAAGACCTGCAAGGACACCCATGAGTGTGTAAGCGCTGAACATAACCTTTCTGGTATCAATACCGGAAAGTCTTGTGGCCTTTTCGTTACCGCCGACAGCATAAAGGTTTCTGCCCAATGTTGTCTTTGTTGTGATATAAGCAAAGATTCCGAGTACGAGGGCGATCCAGATGAATGCTGTAGGAATACCTCTGTAGGAAGCAAGCTTATAACCAAACCATACGATAACTGTTGCGATGATGATTGTCTTAATTATGACTGTATAGAGTTTATCTACCTTATAGCCCTTGCTGATAAGTCTTGCACGGTTGATGAATGTGAAAAGGACGAGTCCGATTGCAAGAAGAATTGCAAATACCATACAAGTCTTGTTAAGAGTTGTGCCTCCGATAACGATCGGACCGCCTACTTTTGCAAGGAAATCAGGGACATAGCAGGAATCACTTCCACCGAAGAAGTTCAAGAATGACTTGTTCTCAACAGGAACGTCCTTACCCTGCATGATGATGTTGGCGAGTCCTCTGAACGCGAGCATGCCTACGAGTGTAGCGATGAAAGGAGGAACCTTTACATATGCGATCCAGAAGCCGTGCCATATGCCGACTAAAAGTCCCATAAGGAGCATTACTGCTACTGCAATCGGCCACGGTATGTTCTTGTCCATAATGATGGCACCGATACTGCCTGCAAGACAGATTACGGAACCTACTGAAAGATCGATGTTACCGCCTGTAAGGATGCAGAGGAGCATACCTGTTCCGAGTACGAAAACGTATGCGTTCTGCGAGATCAAGCTGTCGATATTCATCGGGATCAATGTCTTGCCGTTTGTGATGAGGTAGAACGCGAAGACTACGATGACAGTAGCGATCAGCATCATGTATTTACGCAAGAAATTCAAAACTTTATTTCCGCCCATATTTATGCCTCACTTCCTTCGCCATCAGCGTTATTCTGCTCACCGCTTACACCTACGATGCAAGCCATGATGTTTTCCTGTGTTGCTTCTGAAGCCTTCATCTCACCTACGATCTTTGCCTGGTTCATGATGTAGATCCTGTCACTCATGCCGATGACTTCAGGAAGCTCGGAAGAGATCATGACGACAGACTTTCCTGCCTTTGCGAGATCGTTGATGATGCAGTAGATCTCATACTTGGCACCTACGTCGATACCTCTTGTAGGTTCGTCAAGAATGAGAACATCCGGATTTGCAAACATCCACTTAGCGAGGAGGACTTTCTGCTGGTTGCCGCCTGAGAGATTGCCTACGAGCTGCTCGACAGAAGGTGTCTTCGTTCTGAGCTTGCTAACGTATTCCTGTGCAACTGCAGTCTCCCGATCCTTATCGATGAAGATACCATTGCTTACGCCCTGAAGGTTAGCAAGTGTCGTATTTCTCAGGATTGAGTTAGACAAAACGAGTCCGTTGCCCTTACGGTCTTCCGTAACATATGCAAGACCTGCTTCGATAGCCTGCTTGGGGCTCTTAAGAGTAACATTCTGGCCCCTGAGCCTCAGCTCGCCGGAGATACCGATACCATATGATCTTCCGAAAATACTCATTGCAAGCTCTGTTCTGCCTGCGCCCATGAGTCCGTAGATACCTACGACTTCGCCTGCACGTACGTTGATAGATACGTTGTCGCAGACTTTGCGCTCTGAGAATTCAGGATGATAGACTGTCCAGTCGTTGACTTCCATCATGACATCACCCAGTTCTATATCGTGACGCTTCGGGAAACGGTCAGTGATCTCACGGCCTACCATGCCCTTGATGATCCTTGTCTCAGAGATATCATCAACTGTAGCATCGAGTGTCTCGATCGTGGAACCGTCTCTTATGACCGTGATCTTATCTGCTACATAAGAAACTTCGTTGAGCTTGTGGGAGATGATGATCATCGTCATGCCTTCGCCCTTAAGCTTCTTCATGAGGTCAAGAAGTGCTCTTGAATCAGTCTCGTTAAGTGAGGAAGTAGGCTCGTCCAGAATGAGGAGCTTGGCATGCTTAGCCAAAGCTTTTGCGATCTCAACGAGCTGCTGCTTACCTGTACCAATATCTTTAATAAGTGTTTTCGATGAATCAGAAAGACCAACCATCTCGAGGTACTTGTCTGCCTCGGCATAGGTCTTATTCCAGTCGATACACCATTTACTTCCCTGTTCATTTCCGAGGAACATGTTCTCGCCAATCGTCATATAAGGGATCAGCGCGAGCTCCTGGTGGATAATAACGATACCTTTTTTCTCGGAATCTTTAATATTATGAAATTCGCATACTTCGCCGTCGTAAATAATGTCGCCTTCGTAGGTGCCATGCGGATATATACCGCTGAGAACGTTCATCAATGTCGATTTACCAGCACCGTTCTCGCCGACAAGCGCGTGAATCTCTCCCTCTTCAACCTGAAGGTTGACGTTGTCGAGAGCTTTAACGCCCGGAAAAGTTTTGGTTATGCTATTCATTTCAAGCAAAACTTTTGCCATGTGTCGCCTCTTTCGTAAGTTTTAAAATGTTTTTTGAGCTTGTTTCTGAGTTTGTTTGCAGAAGTGCTGTAGTGTTCAGTGTAAAGGTTAGCCCCCAATATACAGGCGGGGTTTCCCCCGCCTGCTTTAGGGCTGATTAGTTATAAATTACAAACCAACGTCTTCTGCCTTGTAGTAGCCGGAATCGATGAGGATCTTCTGGATGGAATCCTTATCAGCGAATACAGGGTCGCAGAGGTAAGAAGGAACCTGCTTCTTATTGTTGTCGTATGTGTTGTTTGTCTCAACTGTCTTGCCTTCAAGGATCTGGTTAACCATTGTAACTGTTCTCTCAGCGAGTGTACGTGTATCCTTGAATACGGACATTGTCTGCTTACCAGCGATCATGTGCTTAACAGAAACGATATCACAGTCCTGACCAGTGATTACAGGCCACTGACCGCCTCTGCCTTCGCTGTTGTAACGAGCGTCAAGAGCTGTAACAACGCCCTGAGCTGTAGAGTCATTGGAGCAAAGCCATGCGTCGATGTTCTTGTCTGCATAGTTGGAGCCGATGATGTTCTCTGCTCTAGCCTGTGCTGTAGCGGAAGACCACTCAGGTGTAGCAACAGAATCGAAATCTGTCTGACCGGAAACGCAAACGAGCTTACCGGAATCGAGGTAAGGCTTAAGAACGTCCATAGCACCGTTGAAGAAGAAGCCGGCATTGTTGTCACCAGGGTCACCAGCTGTGAACTCGATGTTGAAAGGACCAGCCTGGTTATCAAGATCAAGAGCCTTCTTAACGAATTCGCCCTGAATCTGACCAACCTTATAGTTGTCGAATGTTGCATAGTAAGAAACGTTCTCGTTGTCCATGATGAGACGGTCGTAAGCGATAACAGGAATGTTCTTCTTAGCTGCCTTATCAAGAGCCTGGCTGAGTGATGAAGACTCGATAGCTGCGATTACGAGAACCTTGCAGCCTGAGTTGATCATGTTCTCTACCTGTGAGAGCTGCTGATCGGGCTTGTTACCTGCATACTGAAGGTCTACTTCGTAGCCAGCTGCTTCGAACTTTTCCTTCATGTAAGCGCCGTCCTGATTCCATCTCTGAAGGTCCTGTGTAGGCATTGAAACGCCAACCTTCTTCTTTCCGGAACCAGCGCATCCTGTCAATGCAGCACATGCGATTGCAGCGCAAAGAATTGTTCCAAGAATTTTCTTTAACATTGGAAAATTTCCTCCTATTAAGTAGTATCGGCAATTCTTGCCACATACAAATTAACACTGGATATATAGGAGTTGCATATCGAGATTCTTGAAATTTTTGGTTAGTTGACATAAGGATTAGCACATATTTAGCACAATTATGTGGTCGATGTGCTAAAAATCGCAGGATTGTGCTAAATACAGCAAAAATGCCACAAAGCTGATATTTGTGTATGGAAATATCTTTAAATATTTACGCGCGCGTGAGAGGTGCGTTAGGCAGACGGTAAGGGACCGCACCAAACCTTACCTCTTGTAGATCTCATCCCTCATATGGAAACCGCCGTCGATGATAACCTTGTCGAGGTTCTCACTGGTAACGCCGGAAGGTTCGATGGCAACGTAAGGGACGTTGTAGGTGCCGTCATAGAAGGTGCCGTTCGCTTCGATCTTGTTGCCGCGAGCAAGCTGGACGGCGTATTCTGCGGCGAGTTTGGCGAGCGCTTCAACGGGCTTGTAAACTGTAACGAGCTGGGTGCCTTCGACGATCCTCTGGCATGCCTCGAGGTCAGCATCCTGGCCGGTTACATAGATCTTGTTGCCTGCATAGCCGCGCTCGGCAAGCGCGTGGATTACTTCGCCGGCGAGTGCGTCGTTGCCGCACATGATAGCGTTGGCTTTGCTGATCTCTTCGAAATGAGCGTTTACAAAGTCATATGCCAGCTCGGGTTTCCAGTTCTCGCAGTTATATTTCAGGGTGATGTTCATGCTGTGCTCGGCACAGACGGAATCGAAACCGGACATGACCTGAGGGACGTTGTAGTCAGATTCCGGGCCCATGATCTCGACGATCGTGCTTCCGTCTGGCACCTTGCTGCAGACAGCCTGAGCCATTTCTTTGCCGACGGTCTCATTGTTGAAAGAGATGTAGAGGTCGGCGTTGCAGTTCATGACAAGACGGTCGTAGCAGATGACCGGGATGTTCTTGTTTTTAGCATCTTTGAGGACATCAGCAAGAGCGATGGCATCAGCCGTAATGATGACGATCGCATCGACACCGATCTCGATGAAGTATTTGATCTGTGAGATCTGGGCAGCAACGTCGCCGCCTGCAGACTGTACATTTACTTCAGCGCCGAGGTCGTTTGCGGTGGATACAAAAACGTCACGGTCTCTGGTCCAGCGCTCGATAACGAAGGAGTCAAAAGACAGGCCGATAAGGAGTTTATCGGTGTCGGTGGTCGCCGGGACCTCATTGTTCTCAGGCTTTTTGCAGCCGGCGCACAAGATGAGCGAGCAGATCATCAAAAAACACAGGATTTTTACTATGGCTTTGCGCATTATCTTTTGCCCTCCTTGTACTCGGTCGGGGTGACGCCTGTATGCTTTTTGAAGATACGGGAGAAATAGTTCGGATCTGAGTATCCGACCTCCGAGCAGATCTCCTTCATGGACTTGTTTGTGCCCTCAAGAAGTTCTCTTGCCCTGGCGACGCGGACGCCCGTCAGATAGTCGGTAAATGTAACGCCCGTCTGTGTCTTAAAGACCTTGCTGAAGTAGAACGGGCTGATATCGTACTTGCCGGACAGGTCGTCAAGCGAGATGTCCTCTTTGTAGTTCTGGTCAATGTATTTCTTGGCTTTTTCTGCAACGTCTTCGGTCTTTGCGGCATTTGCTGCATTGATCATGTTGACGGCTCTCTCAATGTGCGAGAGGAACCAGAGGCGGAGCTCGTCGTAACTCTTCATCGAGTTGATCTCAGGCAGATATTCGCTTCTTGACAGGAAGTGGTAGACGTGGCCGCCGTTACCGTATGCAAGCCTCTCGCCCCAAAGGACGAATTCAAGCACTTTGAGACAGATGTCTGACATGGCGCCGCCGGAGGATCTTTCCATCCAGTCGAAGAAGAGGTTTGCCTGCTCCTGGGCTCTGACCACGTCGCCCTGTGCGATAGCATCGAAAAGATCCTTCTCCGTTTTGAGCGGATAGTCAGTATCATATTCGCAGCCTTCGGGAAGATCTATCGCTTCTGCTACATTCTGAGTGGATTTAACGAGGATCGACAGGGCTTCACTAAATGAATCAGCCATATCTTCAAAAGGCTTTACGGGACCTATTCCGATCCTGAAATCAATGCCGAGAGCTTCAGATAGTTCCTTTTGCGTGTTGTTGGCCGAATCTACTATCTTCTGATATTCCTCAGGTGTCAGTGAACTTTTCGGGCACGGAATCAGGACAGGTATCTTGTTGCCCATTACAGATCCTGTTATGCACTTGAAGTTATCTGAAATGACAAGAAGGACAGTCTCATAGTTCTTCTGCGTCTTGACGCTCGCGGGAACAACGCCGCGCATATATCCGCCGGGTTCCTTGTCGCCGCCGACGATAGCGAGCATTAGACCGTAATTCTCGTAGATCTCAAGGAGCTTCTTATATTCTTCGATATTCTCCTTGTAATGCTCGTGGGACAGAAGGTCCTGGATAAGGCCGTTCTCGATGATGGGAACGATCGAATCGAGCTTTTCCTTGATCTCCAGTTCGCGTGAACGCTGCTCACGCACGCGGTCGACTTCTTCCATCGCCTTCTTCAGAACTGCGACGATCTGAGCCTTATCAAAAGGCTTGTTGATATAGTCGATAACGCCGAGATTCAGTGCCTGCTTGGCATAGTCGAATTTGTCGTATGCGGAGATGACAACGAAAACGATATTGGAGTTGGTCCTCCGGATCTCCTTCATCGCGTCGATACCGTTGATCCCGGGCATTCTGATGTCCATAAATGCGATGTCAGGGCGCACCTCGTCGGCAAGCTCGATTACACGTCTTCCGGTCTTTGCTTCGAAAGTCTCAAAAGAGCCCGGAAATTCTTTATCTACTATGAACTTGAGCGATTCTCTTACAATGCCCTCGTCATCGGCGAGCATGAGCTTATACATGTGTGTCCTCCAACGGTATCTTTATCGTTACGTGTGTTCCTTCATTCTTGCGGCTCTTCATCTCGAAAACTTCCCTGTTGTTGTAGTAAAGATCGAGCCTCGACATAACATTCGTTATTCCTACGCCTCTTGTCTCAGAAGGCTTTTTCTCGTGATTCATGATCTTCTCGATGATCTCTTCGTCCGTGCCTATTCCGTTGTCACTGACCCTGATACAGCACATGCTGCCCTCACGGTAAACGGAGAGCGTGACCTTGCCCTCGCCGGGCTCTAAGTCCTTGATGCCGTATTTTATTGAGTTCTCGACCAAAGGCTGGATGATCATTGAAGGGACCATTACGTTAAGAAGGCTCTCGTCGATGTCCTTCTCGAAAAGTATCTCTCCGGCATATCTTACGTTCAGGATATACATATAAGAGTCAACGAGCTCTATCTCCTCCGATAGCTTTACGGTCTCGGAACTCTTCTTAACGTTGTATCTGAAGAAGTCTGCCATGTTCCTGATATACTCGACGGTCCTGTCAGCGCCCTCCATCATGGCGAGCTGCGCGCCCGCATTCAAAGTGTTGAAAAGGAAATGCGGGTTGATCTGGGACTGCAGATATTTGAGCTGAGCATCCTTAAGGTGCGTCTCCATGAGGAGGTTCTTCTCCTTCATCTCACTTTCTGTGATGAGCTGCGTCCTGATACGCGCGATGTAGTCCTTGATGGAGGCGAGCATCTCGTTAAACGCCCTCGTCACCTTACCTACTTCGTCGTCAGAATATACTGCCAGGGGCTCAACGTTCTCGGGCGATCCTTGAGAGATCTCATCTGCCTTTGCAGAAAGCCTTGTAAGAGGCCTTGTGATAGTGCTCGTTAAGATGATGATGAGAAGGACGTTCATGACCGATGCAACTACGAAAATAAGGACGCTCATGACTTCCGTATATCTCAGCGAATTTACGAGCGCCATGTATGTTTCCGAGTTCGTCTTGAACTGGTCGTTGTTGACCGAGTAGATATATGTATTGAGGTAGTCCCTGATCTTGGTACACTCGTTGTACTTTGAAGTGTACTCATCAATGTCCCTGCCTCGCTTTGCCTGGACCGCCTGGTCGGCAATCTTAAGGTAAGTATCGAGCATATTTCTGATATCGCGTTCCGAGAGCTTAATGCTGTTGTCGGTAACATTGGAATTCAGCTTGCGGCTCATGTTCCTGACATCTAGAGAAGAAGCGTAATAAAGCTCGAAATCATCGGTGCCCTTCGTCTCCAAAAAGCCCGTAAGACCCTGGTGAGTCCTGTTCAGACTGTCGGAAAGCTCGTTCAAACTGATGTTGCTCGCAAATACCGTGTTGATCTTCTCGAGTGCCTGGTTCAGGTTTAAGTAAATGAAAATGTTGACGCCCATCGCAATGAACGACGTCGCAAGGAATACCGCAACGAGCTTACGGGAGATCTTCATGTTGGCAAAGAAATTAGCCATTATTATTGTCCCCCTCAGAACTGTAGACCGACAGATTCGTGCGCGTGAGCTTTAAGGCCTTGATCGTGTAGAAGTCACTTACGTGTCCCGTGTTGTTAAACTCGTTGAGCGCATTTACGCTCTGTATCGCAAGAGTCTTTGTATCGATAGTAAATGTCGCATAGACAGAACCCTTTTCGATAGCTTTCCTGATCGTCTCAGAGTCGTAATAACCAAGGATCCTGGTCTTGCCTACGAGGTTCTTCTCGACAATAGACTGGATCGCGCTCTCGGTGATCTTATCGTTCAGGCATATGATGACATCGGGCATCTTATTGAGCTCATCTAATGTCTTCATGATGTTCTCTTCTGATGTGAACTGCGATGAAGTATCGACTTCCTTGGAAGATATCGCAACGAACCTTCCCGTAAGCTGTTTCTGGATAGCCTGAATAATGAAGTCATCGGAATTGCCGTTCTTCAGAATGAGCACCGACATCGGATATTTATCCGTCGAGATCTCAGTCAATGTATTTCCGTACTCGGTACCCAGCGTGTACTGGTTAAGACCGATAAAGCTTTTTCTCTCTGAACCCTCGCAGTCAGACAGGATCGTAACGACCGGAACACCGGCATCTTCTGCTTTGCGGATAAGTTTCTTTGTCTCTTCGGAGTCATCGCCTTCAAGAATGATCCCGTCCACTTTGGAACTTATCGCTATATTGATTCTGTCCGCCTTTGAATAAGTCGCCGAGAGGTTCTCACCCGTCATCTCCACATAACAGCCGTTCTCCTTCGCATACTCGGAGATCTCCTTGTAGATACGGTTCGACAGCTGGCTGTCCGGATCCTCTGCTATAAACGCATAGAGCCTTGGATACTCCGCATAGACTTCTTCCTGAACTTCGCCTATACGTCTGATCATGCTTCTGTAGAAAAACAGTCCGACGATCGTCGCAATAAAGAGAACGAGCACAATGCCCGCCAGAATCGTAACTGCCATTCTGTTTTTTGAGACTTTGATCTTCTTCATGCCGTTAATTATACTCTATAGATTTATTGTGCGCATTATAAAAGGAGGGGCATGGCAGGGCCCCCGCCTTAAAAGTCCGTTCGCGTTCAGATTAATTATGCTTCGCCGTCACCTGATCCTAACGGCTCACCGCTGTTCAGATCATCGAACATCTTCTTTACCGAAGGCGCATTCTTAGTGAGCTTCTTGATGGAAAGATCATCAGCCTTGTCATTGGCAAGACGCAGATTGTTCTCGGAAGACTGGAGCGCTTTCTTTACCTTCTCCAGATGGTCGATAGTCTTATCGATCTCCTCGATCGCTGTCTGGAACTTCTCTGATGCGATCCTGTAATTGCGGCCGAAAGCATCCTTGAATTCCTGCATATTGCTCTCAAAGTTTACAAGGTCGAGCTGCTGGTTCCTGACCACTGCAAGTTCCTTCTGATACTGAAGGGAATTAAGAGCCGCATTCCTTAAGAGAGTGATCATGGGAATGAAGAACTGGGGCCTTATGACATACATCTTCGGATACCTGTAAGAGACATCGACGATACCGTTATTGTAGAGCTCATTATCGGCTTCAAGGAGCGATACGAGAACCGCATATTCACAGCCCTTCTCGGTTCTGTCCTTATCGAGTTCCTTGAAGAAATCCTCATTCTTATGCTTGGTTGCAGTAGTCTCCATCTCGTTCTTCATCTCAAACATGATGGATATGAATTCGGTGCCTTCATTGTCAGCTTCCCTGAAGATGAAATCGCCCTTGCTGCCTGTGCCGCTTACTTCGTTATCCTTCTCGAAATACGCATTCGGAAAAGCGGTCATACGGATGGCGTTAAACTGGTTCTGGCAGTGCTGCTCCAGGCTCTCACCGACCATCTTGGTGGACTGGCGCGCCTTGAAATCCTTATACTGCTCGATCTGCTCATCCTTGAGCTTGAGCTGGTTCTTATAGTTCTCTTCGATGTTCTTCTCCTTAAGAGCACTTTCAGTCTTCTGGTTGTCGATCTGGCTCTTGAGCTTAATGATCTCTGCCTGATAATCAGCGACTTCCTTATCCTTATCGCGGAGAGCATCGCTCACGGCGAGCTTCTTCTCAGAGTCGCTCATGGCGATCTGATTCTTAAGCTTCTGGATCTCCAGCTCCTTGTCGGCAATCTCCTTGTCCTTGTTAGTAACAGTCTTCGCAAAAGACTTCTCCTGCTCCATCTGAGCCATCTTGAGATCGTTCTTGCTCTTATCTTCCAATTCCCTGGCACGCTTATGGAGTTCCTCTTCAAAAGCCTCATCCCTTACCTGTGTGAGGAGCTGAGCATAACCTGTCTCATCGACCTGAAAAACTTCCCCGCACTTGGGGCACTTGATCTCATGCATACTGATAATCCTCCCTGTTCAACTTTATGGGTTTATTATATACAATCCGGCTCCTTTTAGACGGACAATAAACGGACTTATCATCATTATATCTTCGGTTTTGCGGCCATTTTTGGACAGCCTTTCTTATTATGGTTCGGGCTTGTTGACTTCGGTTTTTTAATGCCGTGTTTTCGCTGAGACCAAAAAGCAGGATGAGCTGATCCGTCAGATCCAGGAAGCTCAAGGAAAAACTGAATAAAAATATACCGCCTCATCCCTGACGGGACGGGCGGTATGAATTATTACTTGTGTCTTTTATTGTAGTCATCCCTGATCTCGACGAGCATCTCTTCAGAATCAAATGCCGCGCCCATCGCCATGGCAGATTCGGCTTTTCTCGCGCGGGAGACCATCTTGGACATTACCTTGTAGTTAAGCGTCGTGCCGGCGCTGTCACACTCATAGGTGACCGCATGATTTCTGTCGACACCGAAGTTTTTCGCAACGCTTACGGCGTCCATGTTAGCGCCTAAGAATATGAATTCCCAGTGATACTTTTCCTTCTGTCTCTCGACCATTTTTTTGACCTTGTCATAAGTATATTTGCAGCTTGAATTCTCCATGCCGTCTGTCGTTATGATGAACAAAGTCTTTTCCGGAACATCCTCTTCCCTTGCGTATTTGTGGACGTTGCCGATGTGATGGATAGCGCCTCCGACAGCATCAAGAAGCGCGGTGGAACCTCTTACGAAATACTCTTTTTCTGTGATGGGCTCAATCTTTGCAAGCGGAACTCTGTCGTGCAGGACCACTGTCTCGTTGTCGAAAAGCACTGTTGAGATTATTGCCTCGCCCTCTTCTTTTTTCTGCTTCTCGATCATGGAGTTGTAGCCTCCGATGGTATCGTTCTCGAGGCCTCCCATGGAGCCGCTCCTGTCAAGAATGAATACGATCTCTGTTAATCCCTTTTTCATTTTGTTTCCTCGCTTTCCGCCGCTGTTATTCCGTCAGCAGCTGTTTGATCTTGAGCTCAGTATACGGAGCTTTAAGCGAGGAAAGGTCGCCCGGGAAGCGACAATTGGAAAATGGCACTCAGCCAAGCAACGGCTGGCCGTGCTTAAAGAGCGAGACATTTATCGTCATGATGTCATAGACCTCATTCTCGATAAAATACTCGACTATGAGGTCTGTCACGCTCGAATTGGAAAGCGCATAACCTGCGCGTCCTAAAAAGTCTTTTGTCTCATCGATGTTAAGCCTTAAAGCGAGCGCAAACGCAAGCGCCGTGGCCTTTTTAGGCTGGTAATCCTTATTGCTTCTGATCTTCGAGAAAAGCTTCCTGTCGGCATTGGCGCGCTTATATACTTCAACGTCGGTATAACCCTTCTCATCGATCATGCGAAGAAGGCTCTCAGACCATGTATCAGAGATGTTTTTTACCACGTCATCAAGAGATCTTTTCTTTATCTCTTTTGCAGCAGGTTCCGGCGCGGGCATTGCAGCGTCAGCGCTTGGCATAATAGCTCTTGCTTCACGGTGCGCGCCAAACAGACGGGATCTTCTGCGCGGGCTTCTATCCCCGGGTTCTTCTTCAGAGATCTCTTCAAGGACTTCTTCAGGGGGCATGGCGCAGTTAGACGCACCGGCCATTGCTGCGCCCGCAAAACCGTATTCTTCAACGATCTTTTCTTCCACATAATGCCCGTCGATATATTCGTCGACACCAGAGAAGATCCTGCCTGATAATTCGAAAGATTCGTTGTCGAAAACAACTAACGTGATATCAAGTTCGTGATCAGCTAAAAATGCGCTGAAAACGCCTGTTGCGATGAGCAGTGCATCAGTTTTGGGGAAGCCGTAGACACCTGTGGAAATAAGCGGAAACGCGATGCTTCCGACGTTCAGTTCAACGGCCTTTTTAAGACAGTTTTCATAGCAGTTTTTTACGCTCTCTTTCTCACCATTGGTGCCGCCTTCCCAGACAGGTCCCACGGTGTGGAAAATGTATTTTGCATCAAGCTTAAATGCAGGCGTTACAGCAACTTCACCGGGCCTGATAATGCCTGCTTTCATGCGTGCTTTTAAGAGATCTTCCGCACCTGCAGCTTCGTATATCGCAGCATCCGTGCCGGCCATGTATGTAGGCTCAGGATTTGCTGTGTTGACGATAGCGTCTGCCTTTATTTTCGTGATGTCGTTACGTACGATCTGAAATGCCATAAGTCACCTTATTCCGTTAAAACTGCACCCGCTGCTCTTCTTCTCCGCTTTTTCCCGCGGCGCTTATATTATATCCCACGCGGAATAATACATACAAAGCGCGTATTATTTCAAAAGTGACAAAGATGTAAGAAATGCGTAAGAAGAATGAATGGAGGCAAATCTTTACCAAATCTATACTATTTGCATAACGGGAGGAAAGGAAACCCTAAAATGCAATAAAATCAGGCATTTCGGGCAGATTATGAAACATAAATGTAACGTTACGCTTCATTCTGCACGAAAAATTGCCTCAATATTAAGAAAAACTTAAGGTTTTCGACACTTCATTTTAAGAAAGTCTGTGCCATAATGTGTCGCGGGGAGACAAGACAATGGAAACTATACGAATCATTAATTTCATCATCACAGCGATCTTCGCTGTCTGTTACTCATACCAGTTCTTGTATGTGCCGGTATCACTTTGGTTCCAGCACAGAGACAAGAGAAGAATGAAGAATGCAAAGGCAGACGCTGACAACGAGCTTTGCGAGAGACACCTTAAGCGCTACGCTGTTCTCATCAGCGCACGTAACGAGGAAAACGTAATCGGCCAGCTCATCGACAGTATCAACAACCAGACTTACAAAGGTGACATCACAGTCTTCGTAATGGCGGACAACTGCACCGATAACACATACGGTGTCGCTGTCGACCACGGCGCAGTAGCTTACACAAGAAAGTCTTCAAAGTACATCGGCAAGGGTTATGCTATCGAGATGCTCTTAAAGCACATCAAGTACGATTACCCGATGGGATTTGACGGTTACTTTGTTTTCGATGCCGACAACATCCTCTCACCTACTTATATCGAGGAAATGCACAAGTGCCATCTGGCAGGCAACGAAGCTATCACTTCTTACCGTGCCACAAAGAACTATGGCGACAACTGGATCAGCTCAGGCTACGGCCTCTGGTTCCTCCGTGAATCCATGTATCTTAACTATTCACGTTACAGACTGGGTTCCTCCGCTGCTATTTCCGGCACAGGTTTCTTCTTCTCTGATAATGTACTTAAGGACATCGGCGGCTGGCCTTTCCACCTTCTTACAGAAGATATCGAGTTCACGATAAACCAGGTCTGTAATGGCAAGAAGATCGCATTCTGCAGATCAGCAGTCTTTTACGATGAGCAGCCTACATCCCTGAAGCAGTCCGTAACTCAGCGTATGCGCTGGGCAAGAGGATACCTCCAGGTTTTCCAGAAGTACGGAAAAAGTCTTATCCACGGTATGTTCCACGGTAATTTCGCAGCATTCGATATGGCAATGAACATCATGCCGGCATTCTTCCTTACTGCGACATCTATCGTATGCAACCTCCTCTACGGCATCATCGGTGCAGTAAGGGGCGACGACATCATGATCGCTATCTGGTCAATGGGCGAGACAGTGTTCAACGCATGCGCAATGCTCTTTGTCCTCGGCACGATCACACTCATTACAGAGTGGAAAAACATCCACGCAGGAACAGCAAGGAAGATCTTCTCAGTATTCTCCTTCCCGCTCTTTATGCTCACATATATACCGATCGCATTTGCGGCCCTCTTTGTAAACCCCGGTTGGAAACCGATTCAGCACAAAGCCACCACATCTTCTCTCAGTGCTGAATTCGCACAACGAGAAACGAGCAGGAAGATTTCATGATATTAGAAAGGGCTGTCTCAATGAGGCAGCCCTTGTTTACACTGTGGCGTGAAGTTTTTCGAGACCTTGTGCCTGTTACTGCCGGATAAGAATATTGCTTCAAATGTTGCTCTTTTTGTCCGCCCAGAAGGCAACAAATAAGACAACAACGGCATTGTTGCTCTAAATGTTGCTCTTTGTGTCCGCTTAGAAGGCAACAAATCCTTAACTAACGGATTCCCGTCTGTTTTGTTCCAACAAATCCGAACTTGAAATCCGCAAGGTAAGCCCAAGTTTTCGAAAACAGAGAAAATCAGCCGCTGA
>Ga0247609_10003382_pt1 | contig 16215 bp, 7 predicted proteins | sample 172DNAGHGlowgp2_FD_193487 | JGI IMG/M metagenome (GOLD analysis project Ga0247609, IMG submission 193487) | Sheep rumen microbial communities from Palmerston North, Manawatu-Wanganui, New Zealand - 1728 DNA GHGlow gp2 | ecosystem: Host-associated > Mammals > Digestive system > Stomach > Rumen ...
GATTACAGCCGCAGTTACAACACTGGCATCACAGACAGCCATCGAATCTATCGTGTCGAAATCTCTGGCATTTTCGCACATCAATGGGAAACCAATATTTGCCGACCTATCGCCGAGATGATTGAAGCCATGCCCGAAGTGGAATCCATGTCACTTCTTCAAGAAGGAAGTCCAATCACTGTGAAAGCAGGTAACGTGGAACTGAAAAGTCCTTGTGTGCAAGGAAACAATCACATGCTCAAGACCTTTGCCCCTCGTTTGCTTTCGGGACAACTCGATTTCAGCGATGACGATAAGGATGGCGTTTTGTTGCCAGCTTCTTTGGCAATGAAACTCTTTGGACGTGTTGATGTGGCAGGTGAGATGGTGCAACCGATGTTGTTTGGAAAAGAAATTCATGTACGCATCAGAGGCGTCTATGAAGATTTTCCCGCCAATTGCGATTTTCCCAATGCTGGATATTTAAATTACTACGATGAAAACAAAGATGCATTCAACAACTACAATTACGATTGCTATGTGAAGTTGAAGGAGAATGTCAATGCAGACGAATTTCTGGGTGCAAAATTTTCGGAGAAGGTGAAGAAGTTCATCTTTCAGCAGTTGTTGTCTTCAGCTTCAACCGAGGAATTGGCTTCGATATCCGAGGAGGAAATGAACCAGCAGTTTGAGCAAGCCTTTGGCAAGATGAAGTTCCGTCTTGTGCCCATCAGCGAAACCTATTTCTCTGGAGTAAATGCCAATCATGACAAAGGAAATCCAGGCATGTACTTCATTCTCCAGTTGGCTTGCATACTCATCATCATCGTGGCAAGCATCAACTTCCTCAATTTCACCTTAGCAGAAAGTCCTGCCCGCTTCAAGAATGTCAATACGCGCCGCATCTTGGGCGAAACCACCAGTCGATTGCGCTTCGAACTCATTGCTGAGAGCATTTGCGTGTCATTGTTCGCTTGTGCCGTTTCCTTCTTCTTCATCTGGCTCATCAGCCTTTCACCCGAAGCACAGCAACTCTTGGCGGGTAACATTTCGCTAAGCCATCACCCTGGAATCATCGGCATCATGCTTCTCTTGAGTGTGGCAGTGGGCATAGCTGCTGGCACCTATCCAGCCTTTTTTGTGACGAGTTTCCAGCCCGTTCTGGCATTGAAAGGCAGTTTCGGACTCTCACCTCGAGGTCGCCAGTTGCGCACAGCGCTCATCTGCTTGCAGTTCATCATTTCTTTCCTCTTGGTGGTGTATATCAGTATCCTTTATCTTCAGTCCCACTACATCTACAATTCCGATTATGGTTTCGACAAGGACGAAGTGGCATACGTGGATGTCCGTTCCCTTTTGTCGGGAAAGAAAGAAGCCATCCGTAGCGAATTGCTTCGGCAGACAGGCATCGAGGATGTCAGCTATTCCTCCGCAGCTTTAGGTACAGCGGATACTTATATGACTTGGGGACGTAGCGATGCGGACCATCAAATCAATTTTGTCTGTATGTTTGTCGATTATCATTATCTCAACACGATGGGTATTCAGTTGAAGGAAGGTCGTGATTTCAATGAGCACGATGAAGGTTGCTACATCATCAACGAAGCCGCCCATCAAGCATGGCCTTGGGTGAAACTCGACCAGAAAATCTTGGCGAAGGAAGACGAATTCCCAATTGTAGGTTTTTGCGAGAATGTGCGTTTTGGTTCCACCCGTTTGGACCGAAATTCAGAGCCTTTGGCATTCTTCATTCCTGGCGGTATGTATAATCAATGGGACAATTTGTATGTCCTCAACATACGCATCGCAGCAGGCGTGAACAAGAAAGAAATGCGTCAGAAGATTCACGATATCATCATGAATATCGATGGCACCACGGAAGTGGAAGTCAAATTCCTCGACCAGCAGTTGGAAGACCTCTATCAGGAGGAGTTCCGTTTCATTCGTCAGGTGCTGGCATTCTCCTTCATTTGCCTCTTGATTACCCTCATCGGCGTGTTCTGCCTCACGATGTTCGAAACCGAATACCGTCGAAAGGAAATTGGCATCCGCAAGATTCTGGGCAGCTCCGAAAGCGAAGTGCTTCAGTTGCTTTGTCGCCGCTATGCCATCCTGTTGCTCATCAGTTTCATCGTGGCAGCACCCGTGGCATGGTATATCGGCAACGAATGGCTTCAGAATTTTGCCGACCGCACCCCTATCTATTGGTGGATTTTCCCATTATCCTTTCTTATCGTCAGTTTCGTTGTCCTCCTCACCGTCATCATCCAAACATGGAGTGTTGCCACGATGAACCCTATTGAGAGCATCAGAACGGAATAAAAGCCTCACCCCCAGCCCCTCTCCAAAGGGCGAGGGGAGTGGATTGAAAAGTGAATCAAGGATTTAAAGGATTTATAAGGATTCTTGAGGAAATTAACAATTAACAATTAAAAAATAAAAATGTATTTAGTTATATGAAATCAAAAATTTCTGTTTTTCCGAAAAGTTTCCGTTATTTCCGTTGTTCTTCATCGCTTCACGCTTCACTCTTCACTTTTCACTCTCTTCTCCCCCTCGGGGGATCTGGAGGGGGCTTAACTTCGTTAAACGTTAAACTTTAAACGATAATAATTTCTACGATGTATTTTTTTTCAAAACAACAAGGAACGGTCATCAAGATTATCTCGCTGGCTATCGGATTGACAGTGGGACTGGTGCTCATTGCCAAGGTGCAGCTGGAGCGGAACTACGACCGATGCATTGCCGACAAGGAACATGTGTTCGAAGTGTCGGAAGTCTTTCAGCGACAGGGCAAGGATGCAGAGGAATATGGGGCAACGCCAGGTGGCGTGATTCCACTCTTGTGTCAACACATCCCTGAGATTGTAGTGGGTACCCGCTACACAGGACATTTCGACGATTCAAAAATACAGCTCGAAGATGGCAAGCGATATGAGTTTCGCCATACTGCCTTTGCCGATTCCTGTTTCTTCGACATTTTCGAAACACCTATCCTGCAAGGTCGTGCCAAGGAGATTCTCAGCACTGCGGGACAATGCCTCATCAGTAAACGTCTCTACGAAAAACTGGGTGACGATGTGCTGGGCATGACCTTCTGTTTCCTTGAGGCACCAGGAAAGTCGATGACGGTGAAGGGAGTGTTCGACAACTACGACGAGAACTCCACCTTCAGCCAATTCGACATTCTGATGTCGATGCCATCCATCGGCACATACACATGGGATGGAACCAGCAATCTGATAGGGAACGACCGCTACCATTCCTTTGTCCGTCTGCGTACCGATGCCGACATGGAGAAGGTGAAGGCGGGAATCGATGCGATGCTGAAGGAGGTGATGCCCTGGGAAAAACTGAGGGAAGGAGGCTTTGAGGATGCTTCATTCCGGCTCAATTCCGTGAAGGGAAACCGCATGAACAACACCACAGTGCGTACCACCTCCACCATCCTCCTCATTGTGGCACTGGTGATGCTCTTCACTGCCGTGATGAACTACATCCTTGTGGTCGTCAGTTCGTTGGTTGGAAGGGCAAAGCAGATGGCAGTGCGCAAGTGCATGGGTGCGCCTCACCGTGAGTTCTTTCTCACCACACTGAAAGAAGCAAGCCTCCATCTGCTGCTGGCACTCCTGCTGATGGCATTCTTCCTCTTCGTGGGACAAGACCTCATTCGTGACTTGATGGGCGTTTCCGTCACTACGCTTGTTTCTTCACAAACGCTCGCCGTCCTTTTGCTCGTCTGTCTGCTCGTGCTGCTCTGTTGCGGACTATTGCCTGGCTACATCTATTCCCACATTCCCCTCGTCTATGCCTATCGCCAGTATAGCGAAAACAAGCGCGTGTGGAAACTCTCGCTCCTTGCCTTCCAGTTTGTGCTGAGCACCATGCTGCTCTGTGTGCTTTCCACCATCTATCGCCAATACGACTATCTGCTCAACAAGGATATGGGCTATGCCTACGACGATGTGGCTTACATCGAAATCGCCCATCCGTCGGACTCCACTTACACGCTGGCTCGCGAGATAGAGAAGTTGCCGTGTGTGGAATGTACCTCGACCGCATACTCACTATTCGTCCAAAGCCAGAGTGGAAACAATGTCATTCTTCCCAATGATTCTCGCCAGTTGTTCAACTACGCGTCACTCTATTGGGCAGAGGCAAGTATCGTGAAAACCATGCAACTCACACTGCTGCAAGGAAAAGGTTTCACGCCTGTCAATCATCCTGGTTGGGACCCAGAAGTGCTCGTGGATGAACGCTTTGCAGAACAACTGAAAGCGAATACAGGATGGGACGACGTACTGGGGAAAAGCATTCTGAGTACGGAAATCGGAGAAAAATATCCACTCACGATTGTGGGAGTGGTGAAGAACTTCACGATTGGTTCACTCATCTGTCCCGATATGCGACCATCCATGATGTTCAACGGAAATGTCTTTGCCAACTACATCCTGGTGAAATTCCACCAACTCACCGCAGAGCATGTTGAGGCGGTGCAACAGCTTTGCCATCGTCTCGATCCCGATGCCGAACTGAATGTGAAGCCATACGCCTTCGAGATACTCGACAGCTATCAGGACACGCAGCGCACACGCAACCTCATTTCTATCGGTTGCTTCGCATCCTTGCTGATTACACTCATCGGACTCATTGGCTATATCCGTGACGAAATCCAGCGACGCACACGCGAACTTGCCATCCGCAAGGTGCTGGGAGCCGACATAGCCGAACTGCAAGGACTCTTTTTCCGTAGCATCGTCGTCATAGCCTTGCCATCCATCCTTGTAGGTGTCGGTCTCGGCTATTATCTCAGCGAACTACTCATGCAGCAATTTCCCGACAAGATTTCCCTCTCGTGGTGGATATTTCTGCTTGATGCACTTGCCGTTCTGCTCATCATCTCAGTCGTTATCTATCTGCAAACCCACCGCATTGCTCTGAAGAATCCGATAGAGAGTATAAGAACAGAATAAAAAAGCCTCACCCCCAGCCCCTCTCCAAAGGGCGAGGGGAGTAGTTACTCTAACATTGTTTTCGAAGGCTTCGAAACTATTTTCTTTAAAAATCCATATCATCCTTTAAATCCCTGATAAAAAATATAATCATGATTAGAATTGAAAATTTGACAAAAATCTTCCGTACAGAGGAAGTGGAAACCATTGCATTGAATGGTGTGAATCTTGAAGTGAAAGACGGTGAATTTGTTGCTGTCATGGGTCCTTCAGGTTGTGGTAAATCAACCCTGTTGAGCATCCTTGGATTGCTCGACAACCCAACTGATGGAAAGTATTACCTCGATGATGAGGAAGTGGGACATCTGAAAGAAAAAGCGCGTACCCGTTACCGCAAGGGGCGCATCGGCTTCGTGTTCCAGAGTTTCAACCTCATTGACGAACTCACTGTGGAGGAAAATGTAGAGCTTCAACTGAAGTACCTTGGAGTGCCAAAGGAAGAGCGCAAGGAACGAGTGCTCGACATTCTCCGCAAGGTGAATCTCAGTCAGCGTGCCAAGCACTATCCTCAGCAAATCTCGGGAGGTCAGCAGCAGCGAGTAGCCATTGCACGTGCCATCATTGGCAAGCCCAAACTGATTCTTGCCGACGAGCCAACGGGTAACCTCGACTCCAAGAACGGACTCGAAGTGATGGAACTCCTTTCCCAACTCAATGCGGAGGGCACCACCATCGTCATGGTGACTCACTCTCAGCACGATGCCACTTTCGCCCAGCGCATCATCAACCTCTTCGACGGACAAATCGTCGATAGCATGGTGGGCAAACTCTGATTCTCAGATTCCCAATTCTTGATAATCCCAGCCTTAATTTTTTACTTTTTACTTTTTAATTTTTACTTTCCATATAGTTTCCTCACATTTTCCCCGTTCATTTTTTTGTGAGGAGGGCAGTCCGAAGCATCGTGCCAAGGGCTGCCCATTTTTTATTTGAGGACAACGCAAGGTGGGCTCAGTCAATATCACTCCTTACGCATGAGGGGAAGGGAAGCCATCCGGATAGAGATTAGGGAAAACGATAACTAAAACGAAAACAAAAACAAAAAAAGAGCACCATCTGTTGTGGTAGATGGTGCTCCTGGCATTGCATCAGCTTTGTTAAGCTTTTGCTTTATTGGCGTTGCTTATTATTTCACCGACCATGCGGGCTTGGAGAAATACCAGTTGGAAGGAGTGAGCAGTTTGTTGTAGAGAGTTTGGTTGCGCTCTCCTGTGCTGCCATTCACATCGCGGTCAGCAATCTTGGCAGCGAGCCATGCGCTGCCGTCGTAGCCTGAGGCGTTCTTGTGGTTTGCCATGCGGACGAGGTCGCTGAAGCGGTAGCCTTCGAAGGCGAGTTCGAGTGCCAACTCGTCGCTGATGACATTCTCAACGGCGTTGATGATGTCGTTCTTCGATGCTGTGCGTACATCGACGCCTTCAACGAGAAGACGTGGTGCGAAGTCGAAGACGGTGGAGTCGTTGTAGCCAGTGATATTGGTAACTGGTGACTCTGCTGCTGTGCCGCTTCCGAATCGCCATTCGCCAAAGCCACAACCACGGGCGTGGATGCCGAAGTTCTCCTCGAGTATCTCGTTGGTGGCATCGAACTTGAAGTCGGCGATTTCGGCTGAATCTACGTAGTGGAGTGCACCGTACTGGTTGTAGCGGGTGAAATACTCCGTGTATTCGATGAAGGTTGGCTTGCCGTCATCGTCGAGCACTGGATTGCCTTCTTCGTCGAGGATATCCTTGCGTACTTGACGCTTCTGTCCGATTTCAGGCCAGTTGTAGTCGTTGAGTCCGTCCTTGAGAACAGCGAATGCGATTTGTGGGAAGCCTGCTCGGTTGATGGCTTCTGCGAATCGGAGCCAAACGAGGGTCTTACGATAGATTGGGATGGTGTAGTAGAAGGAACGTCCCTTGGCTGCCTTGCATGCGAGGCGCATGCTGATGTCGGAGGTGAATCCTTCCTCAGAGAAAACGATTTTCTCGGTTGCCATCTTGTAGCGTGCATCGCCGCAGAGGAGGTCCTCACGCTCGAGGTTGACAGCATCCCAATCAACGTAGGTCTGTGCGTCGCTGATTGCCTTGTAGTGAGGGGAAGGAATGACTTGTGCCTTGTAGGTTGGCACAACGCTGATGGCTCCGCTGGAGGTGCTTTCCTCTTCGCCATCGTCGTTGGTGGATGTCTCGTTGTTCTGCGAGGAGGTTGGTGTGTAGCCAAAGATGTCTGCCACTCGCATCAGCATGGTGCCGAACTGGGCATTGGCTGAGGATGGGATGGAGGTGATGACATCGTTGGTGTTGCGTGCTGTGTAGGTGGATGCGTAGTTACCCCAGTTGTTGCTGCGGTAGCTGAATGGGTCGTCCTCGCTGAGCTGTGCTACTAAGCCACGGAGTTTGGTAGCTGTGACGTACTGGGCGGTGTTGGCTCCATCGTTGTTGATGAGGTAGTTCCAGTAGTAGGTGGCTGCCGTCTGATAGTCGGCGGTGTTGGAACCACGGAGGAGATAGAGGTCGCCGAGCACGAGCATTGGCTGGAAGTAGGAGAGGCTGGCAGCGATGTCGGTGGCTCCGTTGTTGTAGGTGCCATAGTGTGGGAAGGTGTCGCCGACCTTGCCGAGTCCGTCGGCAAGCAGACGGTCGAGGAGGTTGTCCTTGTTGACGAGGTTGGCATTGTAGTTGAAGTTCTTCACCACATCGAGGGAAGCAATAGGCTCGCTGATGTATGGCACTTCACCATAGAGCTGGACGAGCTGGAGGTAGGTCCATGCGCGAATGGTTTGCACCTGGTAGTATTCAGGGAGCATGAACTTGATGTTGCTCTTCACGGCATTGGTGTCGCAGTTGGCGATGTAGAGGTTGCAGTTGTTGATGACTGCATAGTAGTCGCTGATGTCGAGCATGGAGCAGGAGCCATCGGCAGGGTCCTCGAAATTGGCGATGGCATGGAGGGTGTCGGTGACATAGAGGGTTGGGGAGACAAGGTCGCCTCTCAACTCATTGAGGATGATTTGTCGCTCGGCTATGTCCTGCACATGCTTGAGTATTCCGAGGTAGGAATAGAGTGTGTCGTTGGCATTGGTATAGCTCTTGTCGCCTGTATCGACCGTGAGCATGTCGGAACAGGAGGTGAAAATGAAGAATGAAGAAAGAAGAATGACTTTGGCGAAACCAAAGCATACGGAGAAACTTCTCCTTATCTTCTTGATATTATTGTAATCCATATATTTTATTAAAATTAAAAATTAAAAATGAAAAATTAAAAGTGTGATGCTGGGAGCATTTTTACTTTTACTTTTTATTTTTTACTTTAATTAGAGATTGATTTTCACACCGAGGTTGAAGCTACGGTTGGATGGAAGGAGGCCTGCGTCGATGCCCTGATAGAAGATGCTGTTGCTAACGGCAAATTCTGGGTCTTGTCCTGAATAAGGGGTGATGACGAAGAGGTTGTTGGCTTCGCCCCAGATGGTGATGCCCTGAATCCAGGAAAGGTTGAGAGGGAGGTCGTAGGACAGACGTACGTTCTTGAGCTTGAGGTAGCTTCCGTCTTCAATCCAACGGTCGGAGAATCGTTCGTTGTTCACCCATTCGTCGGCAGTGGTGGACATGATGCGTGGCATGTCGGTGTGCTGACCTTCAACAGACCAGTGGTTGACAGCTGCAAGGCTTTGGTTGTAGAATCCATTGAGGGACTCGAGCTGGCTGCGCTGGTAGTTGTAGATGTCGTTGCCGAGAGAGTACTTGAAATTCACGTTGAGTGTCCAGTGCTTGTAGTTGAACTGGGTGAAGATGTTGCCATAGATGTCTGGGTTAGGGTCACCGATGATGGTCTTATCAGCATCGTCGATGATTCCGTCCTTGTTCTGGTCAACGAAATGAACATCGCCTGCCGAGAAGAACTTATATGGCTCGTTCTTGACGCCAGTAGGGTAGCGGAGCGGCATGGTTCCTTCGTGAGCTGTGTAAGCTTCTTGTGAGGTGGAGAACACGCCTGCTGTGCGGTAGCCATAGAAGAGTCCCATGGCTTTGCCGGTGGTGGTGAGTAATTCGGCTCCATATACCTTATTGATATAGCGTCCTTGTGGAAGGCTCTCGATGGTGTTCTTATAGTGTCCGATGGTTGCTCCTATCTGCCACTTGAAGTCCTTGGTATCGACTGGAATGAGGTTGATGTGAACATCGGCACCGACGTTGCGGAGGCGTCCGTTGTTGGTCCAGTAGGAACCGAGACCAGTCATGTAGTTGTTCTCCTTGAGGGTGAGCAGATTGTCGGTCTTGGCAACGTAGAAGTCGATGCCTGCCTGAATGCGGTTGTGGGCGAAGGAGCCCTTCAAACCTGCCGTGAAGCGACGAGTGGTTTCCCACTGTATCTCTGGGTTCTCGATGTTGACGAGCTGGAGGGCAGTGGCTTGCTTGAGGAATTCAGCCGACTGGTAGTAGGTGCGGGATGCAGAGTAAGGGATGGCATCGTTTCCGCTCTCGTCGTAGCCGAGGGTGAATTTGAGGTAGTCAATACCCTTGAGCTTCTGGAACCAAGACTCGTTGGTGAGCACCCATCCGAACTGTGCCGATGGGAATATGCCCCATTTCACTCCGAATGCCTTGAGTCCCTCGCTGGCTTCTTTTCCGAAACGTGAGGATGATTCGGCGCTGACGCTGAGGTCGAGATAATACTTCTCCTTGTAGTTGTAGCCGGCTTGTGCATACCATGCTATGTTGCGCCAAACGTCGTTGGTGCCATTGACGGAGCGGAACTGAAGCGAGTTCTTCATGTCAGGCATCTTGTCGTTGCCTGCATTGTAGCCGGTCATGGAGTCGTCGGAATAGGAGTTGCTGGTGAAGCGGAAACCACCGAACGCTGCTAAGTTGTGGGCACCATAGTTGTTGTGCCAACTGAGGCGTGCATCTTCGAAGATGGCTGTTTCCTTTCCGAAAAAACTCTTGATGATGGAAGTGACATCGCCAAGGCCTGAGAGGTTGTAGATAGGAATACCTGCTTCAGGAAGATAGTACTTCTCGCTGGTGCGGTTGAGCTGATAGGAGAAGCGGTTGGTGAAGTTGAGGTGCTTGTTGATTTCCCACTTAGGCTGCACATTGAGAATGAACTGAGTGACTTCCTGGTTGTTCTTGTTGTCGCCATCGCCGTTTTTGAGAATCCAAAATGGATTGGCGAGGGCGGTGTTGTCGCCATAGCGAGAAGCGAAGTTGAATGGGTAGTTGGCGTCGTTGACGTACTTACCAGCATAGACTTCGGAGAGATGAAGCTTGAGGTCGTCGCCCGTGTAGAAGCCATACTTGGAAAGGAATGGCGACTGAATGAGACCGAGCACATTAGGAGAGGAAATGGAGCTGGTGGCGTAGGATTCTGCCCAACCGTTGTCGCGAAGATTGTAAGTGAGGCGAGAGTATGCCACGTCGAGCTGAGTGGAGAGGTTCTTGATGAGCTTGATGTCGGTGTTGAAACGGATGTTCAAGCGATTGAAACCGTTCTCCTTAGCGGTGGATTGGGAATTGGCATAGCCGAGGGAGAGGCTATACATTGCCACGTCATCACCACCTTGCACATTCACTTTGTAGTTCTGGGTGAATGCAGTGCGATAGAGGTCCTTGCTCCAATCCGTGTTGTTGTGGTACATAGGGTACCAGTAGTAGTCTGGATTGTCGTTGAGGAACGGAATGGACGTGGATGACGTGGAGTTGTTCTGTCCAAACTTGGTGGTACCGATGAGTTCGCTGGTGTAGTTCTTGTACTGGCTACCGTTCATCATCTTGGTGTAGTTTGGAGCGAGCTCGAAGCCACCGAAGATGTTGACATTGATTTTGGTTGCCATGGAGTGTCCACGACGGGTGTTGATGACTACCACGCCGTTGGCACCACGTGCACCATAGAGGGATGTGGCATTCTTGAGCACCTCGACAGATTCGATATCCTCAGGGTCGATTCCTGCGAGGATGTTGTTGAAGAATCCGTCGTGGATGGACGAGCGGTCGAGCTGGAGGTCCATCATCATGCCATCGAGAATGACGAGCGGCTGGGAATTGAGGTTGAGAGAGTTGAGACCATGGATGAACATGGCTGCTCCCTGTCCCTGAATGCCAGAGCGGTTGATGGTGCGGATGTCGCCGCCCAACAGGTTTTCGATGTCGCCATCAACAGAGATTTTTGACGACATTTCGATGTTTGCTGTGGCGGTGGAAAGGATATTCGTGGTTGGCGAATAGATGCTGCGTAGCTTGGTGCTTTGGAGTTCTGCTACGGGTGCCTCGGTGCCGTTGCCAATGGCTATTTGCACATCGTTGTACTGAGGAACGGTGACGTAGAGGGAAGTGACAAAGAGCGGTACCTTGATGGTGTATTGTCCCTTTTCGTCGGTCATCGTGGAGTAGCGATTGTCGTTGAAAGCCTGCACTCTGGCTCCGTCGATAGGGGTCTTGGTGGCGGCATCCATGACAATTCCACTCACTTCTTTCATCTCGTATTTAGGAGCAGGCTTTGCAACACGCTGGCGATGAGGGACCGCAACCGTGTCGGTCGCTTCGTCTTGCGCCATCAGTGTGTTGGCACAAGAGAGAAGGACTACGCCTACCATGACTCTTAATATATTATGTTTCAACATATTTCTGATATTTTGAAGTTAGTGTTTTGCAATCGTTATTCTTCGCTTTTTTCCTTTGGCACAAGCACGATTTTGTCGATGAGGAGCTCGTTGGTGAAGGTGGTACGCTGGCTCGAAGTCATGTAGGACTGGATTTCGAGGGTGACGTAGGCATCATCGATTCCCACATAGGAAACAGGGAATTCGAAGTCCTGTGCAACGAGTACGCTGTCGTTGAAATGGAACTGTCCCTTTTCATCGACGTGTGGCTCCTTCGACACGAAGTTGCGTCCGCTTCCGTTCACACCCTCGATGGCTTGGAGCTGCTGGCGGGTGCTGGTGCGTGAGTTCTTGTGGTAGTTGAGATAGGCACGGAACTGATAAGGACGATTGGCGCTTGTGTTGTATGCCATCACTGCATAGATGTCGTACTTGGTTGAAAGCGTTTGAGGTAGGCGGATTGTCACACTACTGTTAGCTGTGGCACGCGAAGGAGCAAGGCGAAGCACCGTTTCCTGGATGACCGTGTCTCTGACAGTGGAGATGTCGGTTGAATCCGTCATGTAGCTCCAGTTCTGATAGATACGGGTGGAGGTAGGTGTGCATGAGCTGTAGCTTTCGTAGAATCGCTCTGCTTCGAAGTCCTCGACGAAAAGCCAGGAGTCTTCAGGGCGGTAGTTGTAGTGATCCACGATGTAGGCATAGCCGTTGCTGAGTTGGGTAGGGGTCTTGCCATCGAAGAGGGCTGCACTGTAAGGGTCCTCGAAGGTGTCACCCCAGGTACTCTTCAGGGAGTCGCAAGCACCCACCACAGGATAGTCCTCGTGGTAATGGCCAAATTGCTCGTTAGTGTTGAAAACGAGGTTGCGGGCAATGGTGTGGTCGATGTAGAAACGGGTGATGGAGTCGATTTCTTCCTGTGTGTAGGAAGTGGTCTTGGTTTCTGTCGTTTCCTTGCCTGTTTCATCAACGGACACGATGGTCTGCTGGTATTCTGGCTGATAGACGTAGTAGCCTTTAATCTTGTTGTAGCCAACAGTCCAAGCATCGTTGTTTGGCATGACCATGGCATAGGAGCTATCTTCGCGATTGAGATAGGCGCCTATCACATTGAAATAGCGGTTGGTGAGGTTGGTCACGGAATCTGCCCAAGTGATGTCGCCATTAACGATAGGTCCTTTTGTGCTCTGATTCTCGTTGAATTCCAACTCTTCGTAGTTCTTCAGGAAGAGCCAGAGGGAGTCGAGTCCTGCCTGTGATTCGATGAACTCATACACGTTTGGCAGGTATTCAGGTGCACCGTCGATGATGTGTACCACACCGTTGGAGGTGCCGATGTTGGAAGTCCTGATTTTTTGATTCTTGAGCATTTGTGAAGCACAATTGAAGATGGCGGACTTGTCGTTGAAGAGTTTGATTTCCTCCACTTTGTCGCCACTCAAGAGATGGGTGTAGCGTGCCATACAGTTGCGAATGAGCTCGGTTTCCACCTTGTAGGCTCCCTCGCTTCCGTTTGCGATGAGTTTCTTGCAAGCTTCATAGTCGAAAGTGCCATCGGCTGGTGCCCACACCGTGAAGGTCTGGTCGTGGTTGAGCAGGTCGGCGTAGGTTTGTCGGGTGGTTGTACCTCTCGTCTTGGAATACTGAACACTCTTGAGAATGTCGGCAAACTGCGAGAGGTTGGAGGTTGTTTGTATGGTTTCCCAAATCGTACTTCTGCCAGCTACTTCGGGGTCAACCGTGAAATGGTCATCCGTGCAGCTCATTGCCGCAAGGAGCAGCAAGAGTGGCAGTGGGCGAGCTATACGTGATAATATATGTAGCTTTTTCATATTGATAAGTTTTCAAGTTTTTGAGTTTCTGAGTTCGATAGTTTTCGTTGGATAGCCAATTGTAAGTCTTAACTAACAACTTTGAACTTAGGATTGCTTTACCACTTGTCCTCAGCGACTTCTCCGTTGTAGATGGACTTAGGCACAAGTTCGAGGTAGTCGAAGAAGAACTCAGAATTTGAGTTGTTGAGCACAGACTTGAAGCGGATGTAGTAGGTTTGTCCTGCTTCGAGCTGTCCTGTGAAGATGACACGGCGGAGACAAATCACACAGTCGCGTCCAGGAACATTCTGTGCTGGGCAGAAGTACTTAGGTCCCTTCATGTAACCATTATTACGCATCTGCTTGTCGAGTTCGTCGATAGCTTCCTCAGAGCCGAGGTCGGCATCGCTCTTCCATCCCACGAAGGCATTGTTACCATCGATGCGAAGATCGAGAGGAATACCGATGGCAGGGAGGTTGTTAGGATTGGTTCCTACGTAAATCTGTGCCATACCGCGGTTGCCGTTGGCGTTGATACCATAGCGGATTTCGTAAGTACCAGTGTAAGGTACTGGCGGCAGTTTCATCACGAAATCGTAGATGCCGTGGATGTTGAACTCGTCGATTTGGTAGTTGGTCCAAGAGCCTGAACCACCATTTCCTCGCTCGTTGGCGAGATAGCAGAACTCCGTTTCGTTCGACATGATTGGGATGTTCTCGAAATAGTCGTGGGTGTAGAACCAGTAACCGAGGCTACCCTTGGAGTCCTTGATGCGGCAGTTGGCATTGATGAGCTCAGGGAGGAGCGAACAAATATCGTAGCGCATACGTTCGTTGAGCACCTTGGTTGGCACTTCCTCGGTCCAGAGCAGAATGCCGTCGATAGGGAAGTAGTAGCCATTGAGTGAGTTGTTGTCGTAAGAACCATTGGTCTGATTCACGACGATACCTCCGATTTCTTCCGATGCGGCAGACATTTCTCGATAGCTGGCAAGGTTATAGACAGAGCGGCGGTTGATGCGCTTGTTGTTGCCTCGGATACCAGTGATTTTCATCGTGCGGCGATGCTTGCCCATGGTTTCCCAGTATTCCCAAACATTCACGCGGAATGCCGAACCATCGTTCTTGCTACCGTTGCTGAAGCCGTATTCGTTCGACCATGTCACCATGCTGCTCCAGTCGAGTCCCACTTTCACGAGGTGGTAAGCCACGAACTGGTTGACGGCGTTGTCTGGGTTGGTGTAGTCGTCGCCGTAGCTGGTGTTCTCATCGTAGTAAGCATGCTGACGGATGTATTCCTTGAGGGTAGGAAGGTCAACGATGCCGTTTGCCTTGAATACGGAGTCGGTCTCCACGAAAGCCGTGTACTTGATGTAGCGGTGCAAAGGATACTGACCGCCCCATGAACCGTTGGAACCATTGAAGATGGTACCTGCCTCGTCGAGTTCGTCGTAGTCGTAGTCGCGATATTCAGTCATCTGAGCATCCCAACCTGTCACTCTCAGCAAGTTGCCAAAGAATTCGGTGTTTGGAGTCGCCATAATGAGGTCGCCGACAGTGGCATTCGATGGAGAAATCACCTTGTTGATGGTGTGGATATAGCCGTTCTCAACCTCGATGTCCTTCTGCACCACCTTTGAGTGGATGTTGATGTAGATGACGGTGGTACCATCAGGGTCGTTTCCGTAGGTGACACGGATAGGACGGTCGTTCATGTTGTTGATTGGCATAGGGTCTTGGAACTCGGTGGAAGAGTAAGCCAAGTTGTCGCCGTTTTCAATGATACTGTTGAAGACGATTGCCTCTGCCAAAGAGTCGGTGATTTCGCTCACTTGATTCGAAGGTATCTCACCCAACTTAAAGAGGGAATCGAGATGGTGTGCGATGGCTTCGTTGGTTGGAGCGAAACAAGTATAGTTACCACGAGCGGAGAGCAGCTCTTTCATGGTTGATTTAGAGCGCTTGCTTGGGTGAACTTTTCCAAGTATTTCGACGTAGGAACTGAAGGTGTCGGGATGATTCACCAAGTGGTCGATGAGCATCTCTCCAGTGAAAGTGTAGAGGTCGCTGTCATCGATGTTTTCCTTACAGCTGCCGAAACTCAGCGAAACGAGTGCAATGACTATTGCGCCGAAGCTGATATGTTTGCTGAAAATATTCTTAACTTTCATATTTCGAGTAAGTATTTTACGTAAGTCCTTAGTATTTCCACTTTGTGTATTTACAAGTTGTCGGTTCTTGAGCTGCTTTCTTCAGTTCCCCAAGCATCGTTCTGGTGGAGCAAGCTGTTGCTCTTGATTTCGTCGGTGTAGATAGGGGAGAAGAGCGAGAGCATCGATGCGAGTTTTGCCTCGATAGCCTTTTTGTTGTCGCCATATTTGCGAGTCAGCATTCTGAGCATATCGGAAGTGCTGTTGCGACGCTGTGCGTAGCGAACGAGGTCGAACCAACGTTTGCCTTCACCAACAAATTCACGCTGACGCTCCTGCATGACGAGTGCTTCCATGCCTTCCTGCGTGTTGAACGCAGTGAAATCGAGCGAGTCGGTTGCGGTTGGTCGGTTTTCGTAAGCGAGTGGGTTGGAACGCTTGAAAATCAGACGTACCAGGTTGAATGCCTCTTTCAGATTTGCCTCGTCGGAATAAACCTGACTCATAGCCTCTGCCTTCATCAGCATCACGTCGCTCAGGCGATAGACAATCCAGTTCGAGGAGAGTGGCACGGATTTGCGTGAATAGGAAACATTGATGGTGGTTGAACCGCTGTTGTCCTTCATGCCTGAAGAAACAGACGTTCCGTTGTACTGTGTCACCGTGCTTTCGATGTA
>Ga0247609_10003385_pt1 | contig 16212 bp, 19 predicted proteins | sample 172DNAGHGlowgp2_FD_193487 | JGI IMG/M metagenome (GOLD analysis project Ga0247609, IMG submission 193487) | Sheep rumen microbial communities from Palmerston North, Manawatu-Wanganui, New Zealand - 1728 DNA GHGlow gp2 | ecosystem: Host-associated > Mammals > Digestive system > Stomach > Rumen ...
GGGCTGTACAGAAGAGCAGATGCTGCACTATTGTGAATATACAGATAGTGTATCTGATTGGAATGATTTAAAGAAAGACATGAAGAAGAAACTTCTTTATGCAAATATTCCAGATGTGGCAGCTTTTATCTATGAACACAGTGGTGCTGGGTTAAAAGCCTTATGCTATAGGTATTTAGGAGAAGAAATGTCTAAGGAAGTTAGGGAAGAATTTACCCAAGACTTAAATCATCTGGAAACTAGACATATCATCTATGCAGCAAATGATGTAAAACCACTCTATAGGATTATGCAAATGCAAACTAAAAGACTTCGGGAACTTGGGCTTATAAATGCAGCAAAAGTAGAATGTCTCTTTATACCTTCTATAGCCTATTATGAATGGTGTGGAGTTCATATGAATGTACCACTATGGCAGAGGAAAATGGCTGATGACTATAAGAAGATGACAGATGCTTTAGAGAAATTAAATCAATATGTAGTTGAATTTGGTGATAGCAGGTTTCTTAAGATTAATCTTCAAGGAGATTTATTTCTTGGATGGGACACTACCCCAAAGGCTAATATTAATTGGAACTCCAATAAACAAGTTATTCCTTTCCTAACTGCCTTAGGATTTAATTGCAGGGGTATAGACAAGAAAACAAAGGAAGAAAAGGATAGTATTGATGCTTCTGTATTAGAGCCTCAGAGACATGTAAATCCAGAGTTCTATGATATCTATCTGGCATATACAGAATCTCAGAAGGTGTGTAGTACCTATGGTCAGAATTATTTGAATGCCATTAATCCTTATACTGATAGAGTTCACACAACCTTCAGGGCTTTAGGTACTGATACTGGTAGATTGGCTTGTGGCTCCCAAAAGCAGAATGAATCATTGGCAAAAATCAAAGGATTGCCTGTCACTAAAGAAGTAAAGGATACAAAGCTAAAATGTGCTTATCCGCAGCTTCAGAATCTACCCTCTGATGAGGTCACAAGGGCTTCTTTCTGTGCAGAAAAGGGTAATGTATGGATTTCTATAGACTATTGTGGTCAGGAATCTGTACTAATGGCAGACTTTTCTCAAGATACACATATGTTAGATGTATTCTTAAAAGGAGAAGATATGCATTCTACAGTAGCCTATATGATTTATCCGAATGAAATTCCTAGAGATATGCCTATTAAGGATATTAAGGACTTTTCAAAAGAAAATCATAAGAAAGGTGGAATTAATTACAGACAGGAAGCCAAGGGACCTGAGTTTTGTTTTGCCTATGCAGGTAATGATAGTACTTTAGTCCAGCAATATGGAATGGATCCACAGGTTGCTAAGGGCATTTATGATAACTATATGAAAGGTTTTCCCGGTATTGCCCAATTTCAAAATAAGCAAAAGAAGTTTGTAGTGGATAATGGGTATATTCTCATCTCTCCTGTCACAGGTCATAAGGCTTTCTGGTGGGATTGGAAATGGTGGAAGAAAGTTCAAGAATCTTATACTCAAGAATTCTGGGAAGAATACAGGAATTATCATAAAGGTACTGGAGATGAAATAGCAAAGAAAGTCTCAAGGCATTTTAAGGCAAAAACCAAATGGGAAAAGAATGCTTGTAACAGTCCTTTACAGGGGACAGGAGCCATAATCTTTAAAAGATTTAATAAGGTTCTTTTTGACTGGATAGTGGACAAGGGCTATTTTAACAAAGTCAAGTTTTGTATACCTGTACATGATGAGATAAATGTTGAATGTCCCGAAGAAATGGCTGAAGAGGTAAAAAATAAAATTCAGGAAGTAATGAAAAGTGAAGCACAGCCTTTCTTAAAAACTCTTACTCTTGACTCTGATGCTTCTGTCTCAGACCATTGGATACATTAAACTTAATAATTATGAAAAAGATATTCCTCACCAAAGATGAAGTAGAATCCCTGAAGAACTTCTGTGACTATAATCTTGCTGTAGGAGTTATTGAAGTTACTCAAGACAAACATAGTGGTATAGGCTATTCTACTTGGGTACAAGTAAAAGACCTTCCTGAAACAAAGACTGAAATATCTGATATTGACTCATGGTAATATGGAACTACAGTTGAATGAAACTCAAAAAGAACTCCTTCGTCAGGCTGATTTAAGACTGATGACTCTCTATATGCTCCCTGACATCTGTGAAGCACTGCTGCAAGATATACTGGACTATCGTAAGAAAGCAGGTGTCAGGGGCTTTAAGTTTGAACAAAAGAAATATTGGAATGCATTTCAGAAGGATGCCTATAATCTCCGTAAGGCAATGAAGAGTGATGATGAACAGATTTCTGCATCCTATGCTGATATGTGTGATTTGATTCAGAACCTTATACTCCTGATTATTGACAGGTGCGGTAAGGATGATATGAATACTCTCATGAGATTTATAAGCTATATGAAATCTTTTCCTTCAAGAAGAAACATTGAATTGACAATCTAACATGGAATTCTTTAAGAAACTTAGGGAGAAATCCCAGTCAAGAAAAATGGAAGACATTCAGGAAAGGTCTAAGGAAGTAATCACCTTAACTGACTTTGGCTCTTCACTTTACATTGCCTATAATGGCACATCTCTTGTTGAAATAGATAAATCTTGGGCATCTGAAAGGATTATCCAGGAACTCTCTAAACTGCGTCAGAACTATATTAATTCAAATATGAACAGTAACCATGGTGTTGCTGTATTATAATTATGCTAATAGAAGTAAAAGCTAAAGTCTCTAGAATCATTGATTCTAAGCTTAGAAAAAGAACAGAGACTTACCTGATTGACAAAGAACTCTATGCAGAGGCAGAGTATGCAGTAATGTCCAGTCTTGCCAATGAGCAGGAACTGGGTACTGTTGAATCTTCAGAGATTATATCTCTCAGACAGTCTCCTATCAAGGAAATCTGTGAAGATACAATGCCTGGCAGTGCCTTTACCTTCATTGCAACTCTTAAGGATATCTTCCATGATGACAATGGTAATGAGAAATCTATGAGATATAAAGTCCTTCTATGGGCTAATGACCTCTCTCAGGCTAACCAGAGAACACAGCAGTTAGCTCGCCAGGGCTATGATATGCAGATTGAAGGCATTAAGCAGGTAGAGTATGAATATTTAACAGGACAGGAAAATGAGCAGGAAAGTGAAGATTAATCCTTATACAGGAGAAACATTGAAGGAACCTCTCATTGTCTATGAAGACCAGCCTCTGACCCCTGAGATGTTCTATGGCCTTGAGACTATTAAGGCTCTTGAAGACAGCATGGTCAATAATCCTGTTCACTATCAGTCAATGGTCAAAGACCTTAACATTGATGCAATATCATGTATGAGAGCTGCCTTTGGAGATGAATGTGTAAAAGACTTTTGTATTTGTAATGCCTTAAAGTATATCTATCGTAATCAAAATAAAAATGGTAAGCAAGATATATTAAAGGCTATATGGTACTTAAATAAATTCATGGAATTAGAAGGAACAGATAATGAGTAAAAGTATAAAACTGTCAAAGAAACATGGTGTCAATCCTTCTATAACTCATTGTGAGTGCTGTGGTAAGGAGATTGGTATAGCCCTGTTAGGCAAGCTCAAGGGAGATGTAGAAGCCCCAAAAGATGTCTTTATGGGCTTATGTGATGACTGTAAGAATGTGATTGACCAAAAAGGCTTGATGATTATTGAAGTCAGAGATGGTGAATCAGGAAAGAATCCCTATCGTACAGGAAGATTGGTAGGAATCACTAAAGATGCAAAGGAAAGAATGTTCAAAGACATTGAAAATCCTATCTGTTACATGGAACATTCCATGTTTTCACAAATGTTTAATAAATATATAGAACAAGAAGAATATGTTAAGTAACTATCCCGATGGATTAAGTGACTCCACAGTTGGAGCTCCCTGGAACGATCCAGTAATTCCAGAAAAAGAGTTTGATGTAACCTGCTGTCAGACTCTCAGCAAAACAACATCAGTACTAACAAGTAATTATATTCCTGGAGCATCAGGAGTAGACTATGAGCCTGATGATGAAGGTGGTTATTATGCTTCTGGATGGAATGATCTTGATGACACCAGTGATACCAACTGGGCAGATGAATATCATGATAACGAGCATTATACTCCTCTACAGCTGATAGAACTCTTTAAAAAGCATCTTGAGAATGAACTCATCAGAATGGGAGAAGTCAAGAATGAGAAATGGATTAAGCATCTCATTGAAGAGTGCTCTGATTGGACAGAAGATGATACTGAATATGTAGAAGACTGATGGAAGAAGAAATACAACAAGAGGAAAAACATTCTCCTCAGGTAACTATTGACTATAGCCTGTACAAAAGGCTTAAGTTTCTTGGTATTATTCATGATAGTGAAGTCAGAAGTTTCAATGTTGGGGCTTCTGACTATGCCAAGAAGACTATTCAGCCTTGGTCTGTATGGCTTGATTGGGAGCTTGACCCTTGGGATGCTGACATCATTAAAAGGATTGCCAGACATAAGAAGGGTGAAGCCAAATCTCTTGATTATGAAAAGATAATTCATATTTGCAATGAAAAATTAAGACAGCTGAAAGAATATGGAGAAACTGATAATTCTTGATTTCAATACGGGAGAAGTAGATATTTATCCTGTAAGGCATATAGATGGTGTAGAAAGTGTAATAGAAAAGTTAGGCCATAATGCCAATGATTGCCAATGGATGATTTCAGGTGGCAATATAACATTTCATAAAGAAGTACTGAAATGAAACTAATAGAAAGTAAAGCAGAGTATATCCCCCAGGAAGAAGGTCTTGAGGGTATCTATAAGCAGATAGAACTTGCTGGCAGAACTGCATACCATTCACAAGATAAAATCACTCCCACATCTGCAAAGAACTTTGTAGATAGGATGATTAAGAGCCATCATGGAGCTTGCCTAGAGCATGGCACTGTGTACCTAAAATTTGAAATGGATTATGGAGGTATGGATAGATGTGATAAGTATTATCATACTATGCCATATTCTGAATGTGGGGATGACCATAAATTTTACTATATAAGTACCAATCTACGTGTCCTGCAAGAACACAACTGGCTTAATGACCTTCAATATCTCTATTCTCCTACAGAGTTCCATGAGAAGAGATATACTATGAGGTTTACTTGTAGTAGGGCTATTGCGCAGGAATTAACCCGCCACAGAACTTTTAGTTTCCTCATGGAGTCACAGCGCTATATCAACTACTCCAAGGAACGTCATGGAGGTGAGATTACTTATATTATTCCTTCTTGGAGTATAAGTATTCAACCTAATGTTCTAAAGTATTCTCCTTTTGAAATTACTCCTAAAGAAGCAGAATTTATGCAGGCATGCTTTGATTCTGAAAAAAGGTATTTTTCTATGTTGGAATCAAATGCTACTCCCCAACAGGCCAGGGATGTTCTCCCTAATGCCACTAAAACAGAGCTGATAATGACAGGATTTGCTTCTGATTGGAGACATGTTATGGATTTAAGACTCTTTGGCAAGACAGGAGCACCACATCCTGATATGGTTGCCTTAATGCAGAAAACCCAGAAAGCTATGCGAGAAGCTGGTATATGGGAAGATATTATGAAGTATCCGTCTAAATTTAAATAATATGAGAGAACTAGCAAAAGTATTAGCTACAGGTCATAAGATAGTAGTAGAGAAGGTTGGAGTGGTTAATAAAGTCACCTACTATGCTGAGTATGGTAATCCTGAAAAAGTATATACCAACTATGAACTATGGTTCTCCCCTACTACTAAGAAAAGAAAATTTTAAGCTATGCCACATTATCAGCATGATATGACTCATTGCAGTCAAGATAGCTGCAAGAAGAAAGACCAATGCTATAGATACTGGCTTGGTCAGGAATTCAAGAACCAAGGCTATCAGTATGCTAGTTTCTATTATCCAAAGGAGCCTGTTACTGATGGCTGTACCTACTTTGTTAAATCAGAATACTTCTAATTATGACAGACCTAGAATATAACAAACTCTTATTCCAGATAGGGATGCTTAAGGATATAGCCAATAGGTATCCTTATAAAACCATTGAGAACATTATCACTCAAATGGAAAGCATTAAGAAAGAAGTTGATAAAACAAAAGCATTATGAAGACTAAAGTATTGCCAGTTAATTACACTGATGACCTTGAAAAGATTAGCAGAGAAGAGAAGGTAAATGCTATAGGTATTGAACAGATGTCTATCACCTATACTCAGCCTGCTGATACTTGTAGTGATTCAGATGATATTCAAAATATTACCATTACTACTCAAATGCCAGAATCCTGTCAGATTATAGATGCAGAGAAGAAACAAGGTTTCTACTTTAACATTACTATACCAGAAGGAGAACATTGGTCAGTAGATGATGGAGATTCTCTCAAGGCTCTTATTGAAGATTTCAAGAAGAGATTATATCAGACAAACATTTTAGAGTAAGCAGAGACTTTGTCTTTGTAAAAAAACTAATAACTATGAAAGAAGTAACAAAAGAGAAAGTACAGAAGTACACAGTGTATGAAGCCCTTGATGGTACACAATTTAGTGACAAGGCAGAGTGTGAAAAGTATGAGCAGTCTGCTAAAGGTGTAATTAGGGCAAGAATTGCCAAGCTTACTGTAGGAAAAGCTAATGAATGGGACTTATTAGCAGGAAGTGATGAGCATGAGATTATAGGTATTAAGATGCAAACAGGAAGAGATATTGAATATGTTAAGCAATTCTTTATGATGGAATGCTCTTGGTATGAAGAAGTAAAAACTAGGGAGATATTTGATGTCATTGAGAAAGCCTATGACAATGATGACATTGTTCTCTTTGGCATTAACTGTGATGGAGACTATTATTGGGTTAATAGTCGCCAGAATATCGTTGATAACCTGATGAATCTAGACAAGAAAGAAGATGAAAAAGTATCTTGATTTAGAAGGATTTGAAGAATTCATCCTTGACTTGAAAATAGATGAATCTCAAACTGTCTATACAGAGGAAGTTGATGATGGACATATAGATGCCTATCAGTTTAAGAAAATACAATTTGCAGGAGAAACTATAGTTCTATATGATAATCCTTATGCTGACATTGGAATAATCCAAGATTCTGCTTTAATCCCTATAGAAGATTATATTGAAGGGGTCTTCCAAGACCTTGAAATGTATGGAGAATATAAAGTATTTATTGAAGAGTAATTATGGACAATGCTAATTTTACTAGGATTACTGCTGAAGTAAGTGGTAAGGAAAAAATAATATATGAAGTACCTTATCCTGATATTTCAGTAGATGATATGTGCCAAGCCTTCAGAACTATAATGGTAGGCATGACTTTTACTGATGAAACAGCAGGAGAAGCAATTGCCTCCTACCTTGAAGAATATTATGGAGATAAGTACAATGTAGTTGTTATTAATGGATAAAACTATGAGCAATAGTAATTATGATGTTATAGAAGAATATCGTAGGAGATGGAAAACTTGGGAAACTGAGAATAAACTTAAAAAGAAGAAGAAATAACTATGCCAAATTGGGCTTACACATCTTATGCTATAGAGGGACCTAAGGAAACTCTACAGAAAATTGAACAGGCTATCTTACACCATGATACAGAAGACAATAGTGCTGAAGATTGGGAAGGAAATGTACTGAAGGAATTAGGACTTACTTGGGAAAGCAACACACCTGATGGAAAAGAAAAGTACATGAGAGGTTTTATTGAAGGAGAGCCTTGGTGGGACAATGATGCTCTCAGAGTATGTGCTATGGAAGCATGGGGAGTAACTGATTTTAATGAAGTGCTTGAAGAGAACTTTCCTGATATTAAGGTATTCTATGCTGTAGAAGAAGGTGGAGAAGGCATCTATGCAACCAATGACAGTGAAGGCAGATATTTCCCAGACAGATTCTATGCAGACACTTGTATTAATAATCAATGTGAGTGTGACTATTTCACTTCAGAGAAAGAACTATTCAAGTTCCTTCAGAGAGTCACTGATAACAAGGTAAAGACCTGGGCTGACATTGATGATTTCAATGAGCAGTATGAACCAGATGATTCTGACAGTAATTACATCTATGTACGGGAATATACTATAATAAAATAAGATATGGTCAGGCATAAGTGGATTACAGGATTAAGAGATACTATCGAGAGATTCTATGTAGAGTGTGATTCAAGCATGGCTGTTACAGGAAGCAAGCTCACTCCAAAAGAAAGAGAGCATCTTAAGTATCTGCTTAAGAAATCCATTTACTACATAGACAAAAGGCTGCCAAGGGTAAGACTGAAGTAGCCATAACTTACATCAAGGGGAGAGTGCTTTAGGGTATTCTCCCTTTTCTTTTTATCAAACCCTTTAAACAATATAAAGATTTTACTTAACTTCTGCTCTATACTCAAGTAAAAGTATTATCTTTGCCTAAAATAATTTTTAAGAAAATGGCAAATTCCGTTTGTTACATTGTAAATAAAGAGATTGACGGTTATATAGCTGCTAAATTCGGTTGGAATTCCCAGAATGGCAGTAAGGGAATGAATCCTATGAAGATTGCATCTTTACGCGGGTTATATGACCAGAATGCTGAAGAAACTGGTACTGAACCACTGTTGCCTGATAATCCTACTGAGGATGATCTTAATAAGGCTGCTGAGAACTTAATGAAGTTTAGGGCAGGCATTAAGGCGAGAATGCAATCTAGAATGGCCAGTGGTACTAAACATATAGACAGAGCCTATGATAACCTGCGTCATGCTTATTCTTTACACGAAAGAAAGAGCAGGGTTAATTTGCTGTCTAATCTCTTCTCATGGGAGGTAGACAGGCTGATGGAAGGCTCTCATGCTGACAGACAGAGCTTTGTCAATGGTTTTATGACTGTAGATGGACAATATGTAGGTGGAGAATTGGCCATATTGGATGGTGTCTATAATATTGTTCATGAAACCAGAGCTAACTGGTTCCGTATGATGAATAATCCAGAACAAGGCTTTAAGGCTTATCAAGATGCAGACAGATTAAATTTTGTTGATGCTCCTACTAATGTTGAGGAGTTTCAGAAGATGTGTGAGCATCGTTTTAATGAATATACAAAGCTACTTGAGAACTGGAATGAACTGATTCCTTTTGTCTTGAAAGACCTTGTAAAGAAGGAGGGGGTGAAGTTGGGGATTAAAAAGGAATTTACAGCCGCAGCTTCCTCTGATAACTTTGGTGAGAATGATATTGCAGCCAAATGGGATATGTCAGAATCTAAGCGTGATGGATGGATGGAAAATTCTGACCTTCAGTCTGCCTTTGGCTCTGTAGGACAACAGGTTAGAAGAATTCTAGCCACTGTTCCACAGATAGATATGGTTCCTCAATATGATATTACTACAGGGCTCGATGGAAAGCCTAAGAAGGTTTACACTGGTATGAAGTCTGTGCCTGTAGTAGATGATTTGGGTAACCAACAATTTATGGATGCTACTAAGACTCATCAGGCTTTGATGGAGTTCCTTAAGGGTATTCAGGACTCTGAGGATATGATTAGAAAGCTGTGCAAGCAGGGAAGACCAGGGGAAGCTAAGATTCCCTGGATGCAGCCTATAGTAGATATTCTGATAGCTAATCCTCAGGCAAGAACCCAATTTTTCTGTGATTTCAAGAAGAATTTCCAACCTTATTCTGTGATGTGGGAGGATAAACGGGAAGGTAATGGCTTCATTAAAAATATTAAAACTAGAATCCTTAACCGTCCTACCAATATTCTTAAGGGTAAGTATGACATGCTGATGTCTACCAGAGGTAAGTTTTCTGCAAATGTAAAGGTGTGGGGATATACTCCTGTCTTTGATGAGAATACTAAGGAAATTAATTGGCAAAGATTAGCAGAGCTTAGGAAGAAAGTATTAGACTGGACTCATGAGGAGATAAATAATACTAATGGTGTCTTTGGACAACTTCAAAATTATGGAGCATCTACTGCACCATTAATTAATAATGGCCGTAATGCTACTATTACCATTGATGGCAAGCCTCAGAGACTTACCTTTGAGATGCGTAGGGAATTCCTGATGGAAGTATTTACTTCTCTTGGTTATGATGTTACGGTAGATACCATTGATAATATTCTGACTTCAAGGGATATCTATACAGTCAGAGAACAGTTGGAACAGCTTTTTGACCCTAAAGGAAATACTGGCATTCTCTATGCTGCTGGAGTAAAGTCTTTAGGTGCCTCCAATATACAGAAACTTCAGGAAAAGTACATGAAGTTTAAAGGTCTGTATAATAAAGTTACAGATCCTGATACTAAGAATACTCCTGTAAAGGAACATTCTGAAAAATTGTTGGATATTATCAATAAGCACCAGGAAGGCTATAGGGTTGAGTCAAGGGCAAGATATCAGGGCAATACCATGTATAGCTTTGTTTCTCCTTCATATTTAGGTGACCGACTTGAGACTATTCAAAATTATGTGGAGGCTAATGATAAGGCTGGCCTGCAAAAATTCCTTACAGAGGAATATCTTCAAAGCCCATTCTTTGTAGATGATGAATACCTTGCTACTAATGGTGTATCTGGAAGAATCTTGAATATGTGGCTTTCTGATATGATAGCTGCTTGTAAGGATGCCAATACTTCATTGGTTGATTCTGTAGCTGCTATCTTCAATTATGAAAGAGACTTAGGACGTGAAGATAAGAAATTTGAGGATTTTACTTCCCGTGAACATGGTATTGACATGCTAGTTCACTTCTTTGCAGATGAACAACAGAAGAAAGGATATGGTGGTAGGGGTTCAAGGGATATCCGTAAGAAACTCTCTGCTATGTACCCAATATTTATTCTGGGTGATGCAGGAGTAAGCAAGTATATCAGAGCTCCAAGAATCTCTTCTGCTGTCTATGTAAATAAGGAAGGCAAGATTGTTGATGCTGCTGATAATACCCGTCATCACATTGAGTATAGGTTTGATTCAGCTGCCCAAGATAGAGTAATAGAACAGTTCTGGAACATCTATATGCAGGAGAAGCGTAGGATGGCCTTGGATGATGCTATTACTCATGACATGTATGCTAATGGTAAGAAAGTTAAGCATCCTAAAGGAGAATTCTCTATCCTTACATTCTTGAATCCTACTTCTCAAGAATTTCAGGATAAGTATGCTATTCCTGCTGGCAAGGAGTTTGATGAATCTACCATTAGGCAGATTATCCGTCAGTATATGGATGATGCAACTAAGACTTTCCAGCAGAGACTTGAGACTCTTGGTGTGTTGGAAACTGCTAATCAGGGTAAGAACAAGAAGGTATTTAGGAACATCAGTTCCTTTGCTACTCCAGAGAATATTGATGAAAAAATTCAGGAATTCTTCTGGAATACTAAGCTTGCTACTGCCAATCAGCTCCAGATGATGACCATTGACCCTTCTTTCTATCATGGCACTAAGGATCTTCAGAAACGTTACAAAGAGATTCATGCTCCTGGTAATGTACTGGATGTTCAGGCAAGAGACTTTGATGGACAACTATATTGTCCTGAAAGGCATGTTGTAAGAAATGGTGTTCCTCATACTATTCCTGCTGGTACTGAATGTGTGGCTTACTTTGAGGATATCAATGTAAATGCAGAAGATACCAATCCTGAGTTTATGGAGGTCATGAAGGAAGTCTTCAAGGACAATCCTGAAATTATTGATACCTATAAGAAGAATACACTCACTGATGGACAGGGATACAGAACTCTTAGTTCGTACAGAAGGGTAAAAGGTATGGCAGGCCAGTGGACCAGAAATATGGAAGAGGCTTATAAGACTATTATGCAGATTAGGAATAAGCATATTGCCGATGATTCTGATATTACTGATGAAGAAAGACAGCAGATTGCTGACTTTATGTTAGTACTTCAGCCCATTAAGCCTTATATGTTTACCCATGAGAAGTATCCTGTAAGGATTGCCAAGAGAGATGCTCAGGGTAATATTGTCAATGGCACTGATGGTAAACCATTAATGATTGATACTTATCAATATATCCCTGTACAGCATAAGTATGCAGAAGCCCTGATTATTCCTGAACTGATGCCTAAAGGTTCTAAATTGCGTGACCTTGCTAACTGGATGGAAGCTAATAATGTTGATATGGTAGGCTCTACTAAGATTGGTAAAGTCGGTGTATTTGGTCAGGCTAACATCAGTAATGCAAATGATAAGGAAAGTCTTAATGCTGCTATGTCTCAAGCCTACATCCACGAGCTTCCTTATAAGGATTATAGGATTCAGACTAATGTACCTGAGCATATCAATAGTTCCCAGCTCTTTGGTACTCAGGTAAGGAAGCTGATTATGGCTGGCTTAAATATGCCTGGTGATTATTATAACAGGTATCTTGAGGGAATAGGCAATTTTGAAGGCCATGTAAATCTCAGTACTACAGAGTCATCTGTAAAAACTAGATATAATCTTTACCTTCAAGATCCCAATGAAAACTGGCTTTCAAATCAGGAATTAGAGGATTTACGGGCAAAATATAATAAAGGGGAAGATATTGTTATATATGCTGCCTCTAACGATGTCAAATCTCTTTTAAAAGGAATTGATTTTAGAAAGAATCAAACTCAGTATGCATCAATAGACCCAAATGCTTTTTATGCGTCCTATACTCTGAATTATGCAAAACAGTATGCTGATATATATGCAAATCAGAAAGGACAAGATTTAAATAAAATTGGACTAGTTAAAATAACTATAAATAAAGGTGATTCTCCTAATGGTGTGTCATTATCAGGGTCCTCTGAAGTTAAAATCTTCAATACTGCGAATGTAAAGAATATAGAGGAGATTAAAATAGTTAAGAATACAAACAAAGTCCAAGTTAAATCAAGAACAAATAGTATATCTGTTGACCCTAATACAAAAGCCTCCCTAAATGGAAGAAACTTGCTGGCTTTGTATAACTCTCTTATCTGCGCTAACATCTTTGACTCTTACGAGAAGTTTGCTCAGAATGCAGGTAATATTGAAGAACTGAGTAATCTACTTCAGCAATCTACAGTAGGCTCTATGAGGGAAGCTATGGATAACCTGTTTGCCTATGTAGTGACAGGTAATGATGAACATCTCCAGAAGTTTATGATTCCTCTCTTTGAAGGAGGCTTAGAACATGATGCTGCTGCATTGATTCTCTCTACATTTAAGAAGATTGTCAATAAGCAGCAGATTTCTGGTGGATCTGCTGTTCAGGTTTCTGCATTTGGTATTGATGGATATAAGGAAGATGGAGGTCTTAGGTATGTCTCAGATCCAGATAATGAGGCTAATATTCTCTATGCTGAGATAGAGATGCCATTTGACAAGTCCTTTACTATGGATGTCAGGGATGTAAATGGACGTACTACTAAGCAGAAAATAAATCTTTCCTATGACAAGTACTGTTATCCTAATGGCTACCTGATTCCTGCTGGGCAACCTATTGAAAAGGGTACTAGGGAATGGAAGAAATATCAGTCTTATACCTATAAGGAGGTAGATGGGAAGCTGATTCCTTGTGACCATAATGACCCTGATGCTAAAGTCTATAAGCCTTTCATTGAAACTGAATACCCTGATATCTTGAATATTCTTGCCTACCGTATTCCTACTGAGCGAGATTACTCCATGATTAACTGTCAGATTAAAAGATTCACTCCTAAGACTGCAGGAGGCACATTAAAGGTTCCTCCTCAGGGTACCACTATTGCAGGTTTTGACTTTGATATTGATAAGCTGTATTTTATGCAGCGTGAATATCATAAGCATTATAAAGACAGCTCTTATACTGAAAGTAATTTCTCTGATGCTCAGAAGTATGAAATCTGGGGAGCATTCTATAATCAGAATCCTAAAATAAGGGAAGCTCTTGAGAAAGCTAGGGCTGAAGCCATGCAGAAAGATCCTGAGAATCACGCAGTAACAAGAACCCTGCCTAATGGAAGGATTATCACTAAGCCTAAAAATGCCTTAAACTTCTATTGGAAGGAAGCAGGCATTGAGGAAAACTTTGGTATAGGTAAAGGCTCTGCCTTTGCTACTACTGCCCAGAATGAAGGTGTTAAGCCTACTCAGAATTTGGTTAAGGGCGAGGCTACTGAATGGATGGAAGAATATGATTTCACTAAAGCTCCAGAAGAAAATACAAGAGCTTCAAGGAATAATCTTCTTATTACTCTTATTCAGGCAAGATTAATGGACCCAGAGACAGTTAAGCAAAGATATACTCCTGGTGGATTTGCTAATGCTTCTAAGGCAGCAAGATTGATGCGTGAGTTATTCCATGGTGACTTGACTACTGTGGTCAATGGTTCTTCCATTGACATTCAAGCATTAGAGCAGAGACAAGATGGTGATACTGACCCAGAGCCTAACTATGACCCAACTGACCCCTATACTATTTTGGTATATAATCAGCAGAATCAGGTGGCAGGTAAGTTGATTGGTATTTTTGCCAACCAGAATACCAACCATGCCTTTGCTTCTTCTATGGATGTCTTTGAACTGAATGAGCCTATAGAGTTCTGTGGCAAGTCTTTGAAAGACCTTTTACATAAAAGGGATAAGGATGAAGCAGCAAGAATTGACTTGAATATGGCTGAATTCTTGGCTGCTTCTGTAGATGCTGTGAAAGACCCAGTATTGAACTTCCTGAATCTGAACACTCTGACTGCTGATGCTGGTGCTCTCTTAGCAAGACTTGGCTATAATACTAAGGAGATAGGATTACTATTCAATCAACCTGTTATCCGCAAGGTCTGCCAAGATACTTTCAATAGGGGTTCTAATATTTCTTCTACAATAGAAGATGCCAAGAATAGTCTGATGGCCCATCTTGCAGGATATAATCCTTCAGAAAAGGTTACAATTACTGAGAATGACTTGGCAATAGGAATTGTCAATGAAAGGCAGATGTTGGAGAATGGAAAGACTCAAGAGGATTTCCTTGCACAGAATGCTAAGATGCAATATGCTGTGCTTGACTTGTTTGAGCATATTATGCATGTTTCTGCTGATATATCTAACTTTGTTCTCAATACTAAATTCACAGCTTCCAATGCAGTAAGTTCTACCTTTGGTGGAATGTATGCACAGCAGTTGAAAGTAGATAGGTATATAGATAAGTTTCCCAAAGATGAGAAGGATAAAGGTGCTCTCAGTTACAAAATGGAAACTGCCCAGGGTGCTCAGGAGACAGGACTGATGTCCATGCCTATAGATAATGATGAAAGATTGGTTACTATGAAGAAGGGTGAATATCTGCATCATGTCAGGTTTAATCCTTTTGCCTACGAACAAGCTATGTATGATGCTAATCGTAGGGCTATAAAACTCTTGTCCAGGTATTTCCCCTATGAAAGACCTCTTTATGCAACCATTCGTGATAAGATGCAGAGTCTTGCTAGGTTTGGAACTCTGTCTGAGGAAGATATCAATGCTATTCATAGCAACATTCCTGTAGCTCTTCTGGCTAAACAGTCAAGATCTCTTTTCAATGGTGAGGCAGCTCATGTCAAGGATGGTCAGGAGATGAATATAACCAATAGGGAATATTACAGGGAGAGATTTGCCGAAGACTTAATGTCTATGATAGCTGCTGATCCTGAAGGACTTGGCAAATTGGAGATATTTAAGTATCTGAGTCCCTCTTCTGAACAGGTGGAAACTGGGAAAAATGCTGTTACTGGACTTCCTGAATATAAGGAGACTTGGAAAATCTCTATGCAGGATATTGGTGGAATGGATGCTGATACTAAGGAGGCTATCAGGGAGTCTTGGGCTTATTTGATGGAAGTAAAGGAAGATGGTTATTTTGATTCTCAGGACTATGCTGAGTTAGGAAGAGACCTCTTCATGTATTGCTTCTATCAGTTGGGCTTTGACTTCAGCCCTTTGTCATTCATGCATTTGGCTCCTACTGCTGTAAAGGATAGCATTATGGTAGAGAGAAGTGAGAGTCTTCCATTGAGGGCCTTTACAAATTACCATGAATCTGCTGATGATGTGGTAGTATGGTCTCCTAATGTAATTGGTGGGTATGAGAGAGCTGAGCAGTATGGTGCTAACAAGGCTATTGAAGGGGAACTTACCGGCAATTCCTATCAGTTACCTGATAAGCTGGATAATAATAGTGTCAGAGATTTGATAGATGAAGCTAGAAGTCATCCTGAACTCTCCTTTAAGATAGACAGG
>Ga0247609_10003386_pt1 | contig 16207 bp, 11 predicted proteins | sample 172DNAGHGlowgp2_FD_193487 | JGI IMG/M metagenome (GOLD analysis project Ga0247609, IMG submission 193487) | Sheep rumen microbial communities from Palmerston North, Manawatu-Wanganui, New Zealand - 1728 DNA GHGlow gp2 | ecosystem: Host-associated > Mammals > Digestive system > Stomach > Rumen ...
CGTGAGAGAGGTGCTCGACCGCTGTGTCGCCGACGCGCGTAGCGTGTTTTCCAAGGGGAGGCCCATCCTGTTCATCGACGAGATACACCGTTTCAACAAGTCACAGCAGGACTCGCTGCTCGGGGCTGTAGAGCGGGGCACGGTCACGCTCATCGGAGCAACGACCGAGAATCCCTCGTTTGAGGTCATCCGTCCCCTACTCTCCCGCGCCCAGGTGTATGTGCTCAACCCGCTGGACCGCGACGACCTCCTGCACCTGCTCGACCACGCCCTGAAGACCGACAAGATGTTCCAGGGACGCGAGGTGCGCGTGGAGCAGACCGAGGCGCTACTGCGGTTTGCCGGCGGTGACGCGCGCAAACTGCTCAATATCCTTGACCTGATCATGCAGTCCCTGCAAGAGGGCGAACCCGTCGTCATCAACGACGACATCGTCACGAGCCGCCTGCAGCAGAATCCGCTCGCCTTTGACAAGAACGGCGAGATGCACTATGACATCATCTCGGCCTTCATCAAGAGCATCCGCGGCAGCGACCCTGATGCGGCCGTCTATTGGCTCGCACGGCTCATTGCCGGCGGCGAGGACCCCAAGTTCATCGCCAGGCGATTGTGCATCCTTGCTGCCGAGGACATCGGTCTGGCCAATCCCAATGCCCTGCTGCTGGCTAACGCCACATTTGACATCATCAACAAGATAGGCTGGCCCGAGGGGCGCATCCCCTTGAGCGAATGTGCCATTTACCTTGCCACCAGCGCCAAGAGCAACAGCGCCTACCTGGCTATCGACAGTGCCCTGGCACTCGTCAACGAGACGGGCAACGCACCCGTGCCGTTGCACCTGCGCAACGCCCCCACGACGCTCATGAAGCAATTGGGCTATGGCAACGATTACAAGTATGCCCACGACTTCCCGGGCCATTTTGTAAGGCAAGAATACATGCCCCAGGAGCTGCACCACCCCCAGCTGTGGTATCCTCAGGACAATCCCAGCGAGAACCAAATGACCGCACGCCAGCAAAGCCGCTGGGGAAAGCCTAGCGACAACAAGTCTTAAAGATAGATGCTATAGAAGCTCATTGATGCCCGAGGGAAAGCTCCGTTAGGAGCGGCCAGGGTATAGGCAGGGGTACAACGAGGCGAAGCCGAGTGAAACCCCTGCAATAGTAGACAGCACTGGTATTAGCCCCATCGGGGCGGCAGTTAATCATTGATACACAATCTGTCGCCACTAACGTGGCTAATGTTCGTGTGTGGTATTCAATTACAGGGGTTCCGCTACGCTACACCCCTGCCTATACCCTGACCAGCCCTGACGGGCTTCAAAGTAAGCCCCATCACGCGAAAACGCCATAACGGCATTGATATTGAAACGCTTATGGAACCTTGGTGCTTTTTTCCCTGACAACAATGAATATCAATAGATGCTATAGCTCATCACTGGCCATTGCGGGCCTGGGTGGGCGTCATGCTATAGTACTGGCGGAACACCCTCGAGAAATAAGCGACATCAACGAAGCCACACTGCTCGGCCACATCGCCAATGAGCATGTCGGGATGCTTCTTGAGCAGGCGCATGGCCTTCTCCATGCGCAACTGGGAGATGAATGCGATCACGCTCTTGCCGGTCAATGACTGGATGCGCCGTTTCATCTGGATTTCACCCATCTTGAGCTTAAACGCGATTTTATCGATATCGGGCTTTGTCTCACCATTGACAAACTGATCGTCCACCAGCTGTGCAAAGCGGTACAAGAATGTCTTGTCATCAAGAGCAGTCACGTCTCTATCGCCTTCATCAAGAAGCTCCACACGGGGTTTCATCTGGTTACGTTCAGCCAAGTGATTGACCCACGTCAACAGCTCCACGCCAACGAAGGGCTTTTCCAGATAAATATCGGCGCCCGCCTCGATGCCCTTGACGCGGTCCATGTAGCCAGTGCGCGCGCTCAGCATGAGGATTGCGGTATTATACAGCTCGCTCGACGCCCTAATCTTTCTACTCATCTCGTAACCGTCCATCTGTGGCATCTTCACATCGGTGATAACCACAGCGGGCCTCAGCTCCAGTGCCCTGGCCAATCCCTGCTCACCATTGTAGGCATACTGCACGTTGTAATGGTTCTTGAGCACCTTACCCACCATTTGGGCCACATCGCTGTGGTCCTCGACGATCAGCACAACGGGTTTGTCCTTGGCGCAGCCCTCGTCGAGCACATCGGGCTCCTCTTTCTTGCGTGCAATGCTCACTAGCGGAATCGATGATGCAATCAGATCGTCAAAACGCTGTTTCACATCCTTACCGCCCTTGCTCGGCAGCTTCACGGTAAACACCGAGCCGCGATCCTTCATGCTATCTACGGCCACCGAGCCGCCCATAGCCATGGTCATGTCGCGAACCACCGTCAAGCCGATGCCCACGCCATCCACCATCTGCTCAGCGTCGGCCGAACGATAGAAGGGCTCAAACACATGGGGCAAGTCCTCCTTGCTGATGCCCATGCCGTCATCGGCCACCTTGATGATAAACACGCCGTCCTCAACCTGAGTGGTCACTGTGATCTTGCAATACTCGCGACAATAGTTCATCGCGTTATCGATCAAGCTCCCGACAATCGTCCTGAGGTAATGAGGGACAGTCTCAATCTCGGCACTGAGCTCGCGCGACGCATAGGTCAATTCGATGTGGCGCTCGACACATGCCTCATGGTAACTCTCCAATATCATTCTCATGTAGGGCACCACATCACCCCGCATCCATTCCAGTTTTTTAATCTCGCTGCGCACGCTGCCCACTTCCAGGATGCGGTCAACGAGCAAGAGCAGGTTGCGGCACTGGCGCTCGACGATATCGACATTCTTGCGTTGCTCTGGAGTGTAACCACACTCATCGGCAACAATGCTGTCGGTGGCGCCCATGATCGCGCTCAACGGGGTGCGCAACTGGTGAACCACATTGGTAAAGAACAAGGACCGGGTCTCCTCGAGCTGACGCATGTGGCGCTGGGAGCGGGTCCTCACCCTCATCGCATAGACCAGGGCTGCAATGATGCCGCCTGCCATGAGCAACAATGCCAAGATGAACATGAACTGCATGTTGCGCATGCGCTTCAAGCGGTTGATATCCTTGTTGAGCACGTCAACTTGCCCTGAAGCACGCGTGCGCTCATAGTTCACAAACTGGGTGCGCATCTCATCATTCTTCTTCAGGCCATAGACGCTGTCGAGCAGTTCGGTGCCCTTCACATAATAATCCAACGCCTCCTGGGGATTGCCCTCGAGCCGTGCCAGCTCGTAACGCGTCAGGTGGCCGCGCGCCTGGTGCTCACGGCTACCAACAAGCAACGCCTCGGCCTCGGCCTGCTGCAGGTACTCGCGTGCTTCCTCCTTCTCTCCCATCTTGATGCTCACACGAGCCAATGCCAAGCATGCCTCAAGCCAGTACCATCGCTCGCCCAGGTCCTTTAATTGGCCATAGGCCTGGCGGTACTCGTTGATGGCATGAGAGAAACGGCGCTCATCCTCGTGCAACTCGCCGAAGTGCAAGTGGCACAATGCGACACCTATCTTATTATTGGCCTGCTGATTACACTCCAGTGACTTGCGGTAATAGTACCATGCTGAGTCTAACTGGCCAAAAGCCTGCTTGACAGCGCCCAATCGGGAATAGTTCACCGCCATGCCCACATCGCGGCCAAGCTTAATTTCACCTTGCAGGGCCTCGTGAAGCACACTGTCGGCTATCGGGTAATTGCACATCTCAATCTCAATCATGCCGATGCCGTTGAGTGTCTTCACGCGCATCGAGAGCGCCTCATCGCTCTTGTGGTCACTATAGGCGTCGGTCAACTTGAGGGCCCTGATCAAATGGTCATTGGCTTTAGCCAGGTCACCCTGTCGCCTGCAGTCGGTACCCAGTTCGTTAAGCGCCTCGACCATCTCGATGGTGTCCTCTAGCTGGGTGGCAATATCCAGGCTGCGGTTATGGGCTGTTATCGCATCGGTAAAGCGAGAGTGTTTACGAATCACCCGGCCATAGTACTTGCTGGCAATCATCTCGCCCATGGCATCTCCCTGGGCATGATAGCGTTTTATCATCGCGGCAAGGCTGTCGGACGACGTCACACGGCCTATCACACTATCCAACTGGGCAAAACGGGCCTCATCGCCATGCCCACGCGCCGACCGATGGCCACAGGATGTGCACGATGGCATGCATAGTAGCGCCGCGAGACAAAGTAGTAGCGCCCACAACATCAGCACGTTAACTCTGATAGTAGTCACTACATTTCCGGCATGATAAAAGCAAGGATGACCGAAATTCATTACACAGGTTATAAATGATTATTTAAGCCTATTATAATCCATGCAAAAATAGTATCTTTTTTTACAACTAGTAACTTTTTCTCATCACCAGTTACTTTTTTATATCTATTTTACCGAAAACAGTAGGCGACAGGCGTTTTTTCACGTGATTTCGCTCTCATCAATCCCAGCCAACAGAACCGCATTCCTGAAAATCTTCATTTTTTAGCAGGCACTTTACCGCTGTATCGATTAATTTACCTAATTTTGCAGGTTATCTCATGGAAAATAAAAAAACCATATTTCAGCGCGCGGCCGAGTGGGGCATCCCATTTGGTCTTTATCTGGCTTGCGCGGCCATGACCTATATCTTCAGCGATTACTTTTCGCCGCTATTATTACTGTTCATGGTGATGTGCACTTGCCTTCCTGTGGTCGTGTACTTCTTCCAGCGGCGCAAGTTCATCGAGGATGACGGTTTCACCGAGTATGCGGGCCTGTGGATGCTGGGCATCATGCTGTTCCTGCTCGGCACACTCATTGCCAGCTTCATCGTCTATCTGGTGCTGCAGCACATCAGGCCGACGTTCATGTATGACATTGCCCAGATGATCATCGACACCGACAAGCAAGCCCCGGGCGTGATGGATAACGAGTTGCTGCAGATCATCAAGCGCATGGTTGACGAGAAACTCATGCCCTCGCCCATCGAGATTGTGATGAGCATGTACTGGCTCGTCACCTTCATGGGATCGCTCATCAGCGCTGTCACGGCACTCATTGCCCACCGTGCCATCAACAAGCGCGGCAAGTAGTCTTAACACCGATAATTAAGCTAGTTTCTAGATCATATATATGGATATTTCAGTAGTCATTCCACTGTATAACGAAGCCGAGTCACTGCCCGAGCTGGCAGAATGGATCGAGCGCGTCATGAACGAGAATAACTTCACTTATGAAGTGCTGTTTATCAACGACGGCAGCACCGACGACTCATGGGAAGTGATCAAGGGTCTTCACGAGAAGAATCCGCGCATGAAGGGCATCTCCTTCAGGCGCAATTATGGCAAATCGCCGGCGCTCAACACGGGTTTTCAACAAGCCCAGGGTGACGTCATCATCACCATGGACGCCGACTTGCAGGACAGCCCCGACGAGATCCCCGAGCTCTACCGCATGATCACCAGGGATGGTTATGACCTGGTGAGCGGATGGAAAAAGAAACGCTACGACCCGCTCAGCAAGACCATCCCCACCAAGTTGTTCAACGCCACCGCGCGTCGCGTGAGCGGCATCCACAACCTGCACGACTTTAACTGCGGCTTGAAAGCTTACCGCAAGAAGGTGGTCAAGCACATCGAGGTGTATGGCGACATGCACCGCTATGTGCCCTACCTGGCCAAGATTGCGGGATTCACGCGCATTGGCGAGAAAGAGGTCAAGCACCGTGCCCGCAAGTACGGCTCGACCAAATTCGGCCTGGATCGCTTTGTCAACGGCTACCTGGACTTGATCACCCTGTGGTTCCAAGCCAAGTTCGGGGTCAAGCCCATGCATTTCTTCGGCTTGTTGGGTAGCCTCATGTTCCTGCTGGGCTTTATCGCCGTCATCGTCGTGGGCGCCCTCAAGCTCTACTACATGTACAGTGGCCACAGCTACAGGCTGGTTACCGAATCACCTTACTTCTACCTCTCACTAACGATGATGATTCTGGGCACCCAATTGTTCCTCACTGGATTTCTGGGAGAACTCATCATCCGCCACAGCTACGACCGTAACCACTACGAAATCAACGAGCGCATCACCGACGAGGGCGACCCCAAAGCGTTGCCTTCTCGTCAGGTCGAGGAGCTGCCTGCACAGGTCAAGGAAACCGTCAATACTAACGCATCAAACGAGGCTCAATGAACCGACTGCCCATCATAGCCATCTTTTCGCTGCTTGCGCTGGCCCTAGGCATGAGCGCGTGCAGCGACGACAGTTGCTATGACAACGGCAGCAGTCTGCCCTTGGCCACGCTCCACGTTGGCGAGACCCAGCAGGCCATCCCAGGGCTGTCAGTGATGGGCATCGGAGTCCCTGGCGACAGCCTGCTGGTGGATTCATCATCGGTCAGTGAGGTCTATCTCCCCTTGCGCGCCAGCGTGGGCACTACCAGCTATGCCCTGTGGAGATGGATCAATAACGAGACCCTGTTGCGCGACACCATCACCATTGAGTATGAGCCCATCGAGTACTTCCACTCCATCGAGTGTGGCGCGATGTACAACTTTGACATCAAGAACGTCAACACTACCCATCACGGCATCGACTCGGTCGTGTGGCTCACTCCCCATGTCACTAACTCGCGCACCCCTGCCCTGCGCATCTATTTCACCCAACCAGCCTCATGAGAATCAGCCCACATAACGCCACACATGCCATCAAAGGGACGGTTCTTTTGATGACATTTGTAATCCTTACCGCGCTGGGCGCTGGGGCTCAGGAGCCGGATAAGAGGCATGTCACGCCTGTCAAACCCGAGACCAACCGCGTGCAGCCGCCACCCAAGGGCACCGACGAGAAAATCATCCAGCAATACATCAGCGGCGACAGCACCGCTGCCATCCAGGAGGCGCGCAAGGACTCGCTCAGGCGGGCCTACAAGCGCTATCCCCGCTTGACCGACCTATCAATCGGTGTCAACCTGGCCGAGCCGCTGTTCATGGCCTTCGGGCAGAGCTATGCCAGTGCCGACGTGAGCGCGACGCTCAACATGTGGAACCGCGTGCAGCCCACGGTAGAACTGGGCCTTGGCTGGGCCAAGAACACGCCCGACGACATGAACTTCACCTACAAGGGCAAGCCATCGCCCTATTTCAAGATAGGCGCTAACTACAATTTCCTGTTCAAGAGTAGTCCTGACTATCAGGTGTTATTAGGAGTGAGGCTGGGTTACAGCACCTTCTCCTATGATGTGACCGACGTTTATTACACCAACAGTTACTGGAACGAGGACATCCCCTTTGCCATCAAGGGAGAACACTCCCACGCCCTGTGGGGCGAGGCCGGCCTGGGGCTCAAGGTCAAACTGTGGGACCGCGTGGGCATGGGATGGATGATACGTTATCACGGCATCTTTGACTATGGCAAGAATGCCAATTCAAGACCCTGGTTCATACCCGGTTATGGACCACGAGGCAGCTCTTTGGGCTTATCATTGAGCATTTTCTATACCCTCCCCCTCCACCGCGAGGCAGCGGTGAGCGTGGACGACAACAACCAACATCCTTAATCCATTGGCGAGAATGATGAGAAAACCCTTTGGCATTCAACGGCCTAGCGCCATAATACCCAAACATAGGCCGGCGGTAAAACCGGGCTGGTACAAGCGTTTCAGGCAACTGGCGGCACTGGCCGACAAGTCATTCAAGATCAAGCCATGACAGGATTGGCTAGACATCTGCCCATCTTGCTTGTCATCGCAGCCGTGTGTTGCGTGGCCTCATGCGGCCACGACGAGCCTGGGGGCAAGCGTCCGGGCAACAATGGCAACATCGTCAACAACGACACCACGACACGTGACACCACTGGACGCGTCACGCCCAACGACACCACCAGCCGCGACACGACTGGTCGCGATACCACAGGTGGTTCACCTTCAAGCACTTTCACCCTCAAGCTGAGTGCCGAGCGCAACTATGGCTACATGGGACAGACTATCCAACTACATGCCACCACCAGCGCTGATGCCACCGTAAAATGGAAATCGACTAACACCATGGCGGCTACCGTCAACAACGAGGGGCTAGTCCTCCTGGCCAATGTGCGTGACGACTGCGAGACGTACATCATCGCCACGGCCAACAACACCTCCGACTCCATCCTGCTGCACAACCGCGCGTGGCACGTCGCCCTCATGGAAAACGGCACTTGGGCCACTGGTGAGCACCGCAAGGTTCATCGCGGCGACACCCTCGCCGTGACCATCGTGGACCAGTCGCTCCACCTCATCAATGACAATAGTTTTAATGCATCGGCATGCCAATGGGTACCAGCATGTTACGAGACCGACATCAACACCATTATGTCAGCCATCGAGGCACCCTCACAGGTCAATGGATGGCAAGCCAAATGGGTGATGGCTCCAGGAGCACCAGTCAATGTAACTTTCACAATCACCGCCCACTACAATGGCGCTGCCTCGACCCTGTCATTCATCGTCCTGCCCTAAACAATTACTACTATAAGGATTGTTAAATTTTGCCGATTTCATAAAAAAATTTGGTCAGTCCAAAAAAAGTTTGTAATATTGTACTCTGAAAAGCGGGATAATTGACGCATCTGATGCTCAAGTTTCTCATTTTCAGATTGTTGACCATGCCACTATCATACTCCCCAAAAAGGCCTTGATAGTGCGTGAGTTGATAAATTAAAACAGTAACAGAAAACAAAAAAATATTAATTGACATTATTACTAACAATTTAATTCATTTGACTATGAAGATTAAAAGTTTACTTCTTTTTGCTGCCGCAGCATCGCTGAGCGTTTCCGCTTTTGCTGATGACCTGTCAACCGGTGAATTGGCATGGCTGACCAATGGCGACCCCGCCATGACTGGCCAAGCTACCCAGGACCACTTCTTTGTTCGTGGTGATTTTGATGACATGGGTGAGATGAAGACCTATGACAACACCATGAGCTTCAAGAGCGGCGCCATGCAGACCATCTGGTTCTATCTCAACGACGATGAGATTTATCAGAATGAGGCTGTTCAGGCACTCACTCCCATTGCTTACAACTCAGCAGGTGACCTCTACAACGAGATTACTTATAACTCATTCCAGATGGACATTTATCTGCCCGAGGGTCTTGAGTTCACCGTCAACGACGATGACGAGCAGTATGCTCAGGGTGACCGTATGCCCAACACCAGCAACCTGACGTTAGGTCTGAAAGAAGGAACCAAGGTGATCGACGGCAAGAACTATGCTGCCTATACCGTTGTTGTTTACAACTCAAACGCTTATGGCTCACACCTGTCAGCCCAGACCGCTGGTAAGTACAGGCAGAATGGTGCCCTCAAGAAAGACTACACCGTCTTCGGTCTGTTCATCAAGAACAACAACCAGGAGACCATCGAAGGCCAGATTGATGACATCATCCTTGGCAACATGATCATGAACTTCCGCGAGAGCGCCATCGCTGAGTGGAACTCCAACGAGGGTACCTTCTTCTATGGCACCGGTGGTAATGCTGAGACCCAGCGCTTCATGCAGTTCAACCGCGTGAGCACCTTCGGCAGCGCTAGCGTTGTTGAGAACCTGGCTCAGAAGACCATCAAGAACGTGAAGTATTACAACATCGCTGGTATGCAGAGCGAGGTGCCCTTTGATGGCGTGAACATCAAGGTCGTTACCTATAACGACGGTACCACCAGCACCTACAAGGTGATGAAGTAAGAAATCACAACTTTTTCATAACATAAGAAAAGCCCATAGACAATTAGTCTACGGGCTTTTTCTTTTGAATTGGGCTAATTGGGCTAATGGGGATTTCAGATTGGGTGCTTCATCCAATCGTCCTCAAATTGCGACTTGTCGGGCGATTGTTTTCCGGAGTAAACGCGCGGGTCCTGAATCAGCAGCAGGCCGATGGCGCGGGTCATCAGGATATCGTCATGTTTACCGGCGCGGGCGGCATAACGGCCGTTGTGGTCCTCATAGTCACGCATCTCGTTCACGGCCTCGATGTCGCGCTCCACATAGGTGCCATCGCGCAAGGCTGCAATCAGGGCGACAATGGCCTTTCGTTTCGTCTTCACGTTAGTGTGGAAGCCCAACTTGTGCGGTGCGCGCTCATATACCCACCCATAAACCATTTTCACCTCCTCTAGAATGTAATCGCTCTCCCCAGCCCGGGCTGCTTCGTTGGTGAGTGTGTTACTCTCCACGGCGAGCATGGCATTGTTGTAGTATTTTGATAGCTGCATTGCTTTCCATGCCAGCAAATCGTGGTCGATGTGCCCACGCCATTGCGCCACAATAGCATGCTTGCGATGACCATCGCCCAGGCGCCACACCGCAATCACTGAGTAGTCGCTGTTAGCCGAGCGTCCGCCCACGTCAACGACGGTGAGGTACTTGACCGCGACAGGAGTACCCTGTTCAGGGTATTCCCACACCTTGAGTTTGCCGCCCAACTCCTTAACCAGATGGATGCCCTGTTTGGCCTCCCTGCCATCCAGGCCCTTGCCCTGGATGTCGCCCACGAGCAACGGTTGCATGGAGCAACCTTGTTCCAGACGGTCAAGATGCTCGGGCGAGAACGGATTGAACCCTGTGGCGGTGAACGCTTCGCTGGCATTGCTCGGGTACTCGGCCATCATCAGTTCCTGGCTGCGGTACTCGCGCCGCTTGTGGTGATACCAGTTCACCTGCTCGAGCGTGCATCCCTCTTCCCACAATTTGCGTTCGTACTCGTCCATCTGTTCCCACAATGCTTGCGGGTCATCCACGGCAAGCGAGTAGATGTCTATCTCGTGCCATGGCACAAACACGGGCTCCTTGTCACTGAAGCCTGATTGAGCACGCAGCCACTCATCATGGAAATAGTCGCCCACACCGTTGGCGGTGGACTCGAGCACAATCACGGTCTCGGGTTTGAGTGCAATGCTGCCACACACGCTGCGCACCACTTCGTCGGGGTTGTGCATCACACTCGACGGCCAAAAGGCGGCCTCGCTCAAGTGGGCCATCGCGATGTCATAGCCCCTCACGGCATCCTCGCTGCGGGAACTGCCCGTGAGTACCAGGCAATCCCGAGCCACAATCTCATGCACGTTGGGCTGCCCCTCAAGTTTCCTGAAGGTCAACTGCTCGCCATCGGCCATTAACTCGCGTGGATAATAGCGCAAGAGCAAGTTGTACATGCGCTTGATGCCCTTGCTTGTGGCGTGCAAGTGGCCACAGATGAGGCTATTCCAGCCCTTATGACGTACAATTTGCATCCAGGCCAGGTACATCTGCACCAGAGTCGAGCCTCCCCACTGACGAGCCTTGAGCAGGATCACACGCACAGGCTTGCCAGCCAGACGCTGGCCCTCCATCACGCCAACCAGGCGACGTTGAGGACGGTTGAGGACAAATGGCACATTCCTGCCGCTCATTTTGTCCTTGATGGTCACGCAACGGGCACACCAAAACTCAAAATCCTCCTGAATGCGCCTGCGTTCCTGCTCTACTGGCTCCAACCGGGCATAGTCAGGACACGTTTGCAGCAACACCCGGGGCACAAGGTTCCCATCCACGTCCACACGGTCGCCCCAGCAACCCACGCCCGTCAGCGGGTCGTAAAGGTCAGCCGCCAGACGTGCATGGCGGCGCTCGTTCTCGACAAGCGCCGCCTCTATAGTGATTTTCTCCTTCTCCATGCTACTTCTCCTGAATGAGTGTGGGTAACAACAAGGAGCCCGTGATGGCCGTTCCAGCCAGTTGTAGCCTCAACGTGCGCGCGGGCACCAGGATGGGCGCCGATGCCAACGGTTGGCTGATTTCCCCTGTCACAGTGATGATGCTCACGTCACGGTCATGCTCCATAATACCCCATTGCCCCGTCACGCGCAGCGTCAACTCGGCAGCAGTGCTCGACACATGCCACACAACACGCCTCACCTTCCTCGCCATCAACGGGGACAACGCGATGGGATGGGTGTGCCATTTCACCGGCACTTCTGCCGCCATCTCCTGCTCCAGGTCCAACAAGGTGCCGCTATCGCTAACGGCAATGGCATGCAAGGGATCACAATACAGGCTGGCTGCCCCCACAGTGCGTTGGCTCATGGCGCCACTGGCCATCATCACCACAGGATAACCACGTGAAGGCAACATCCACAACTCGCGGTAAGCGTTACACCACGCCAGGGCGACATAGGGGACGTCACGCTGGCTTACCGTCACCTGCGAGCCCCTCAAGCGGCACAAGTGCCGGTGGCGGGAAATGAACCACACGTCTCCCCCACCCTCGACAGGTGCCACATCTGGCTCAATGACCGTCCGATCCACCAAGCGCGCTTCGCCCAGCGCGCCCGTCGCGCTTTGGGGTATGGCATACACGCCGTCGTCGGTGAACAGATAAACCGGATAGCGGCCAAAACCGCTTGAATACAACGGACGGGTGGTAACCGCCATCGCTCGAGGCAAGGCGCCCGACACGCTACGGCGATGGGCTTGGGCCATGGCATTGCCAGGGACCGACACGACAACCTCGCCCGCCATCGTGCAGCAATACAGGCGACCACTGGCCATGGTGGAGCAGACCACGTCCTCCAGCCGCTCCATTATCCCGATGTCGGCACATTGGGCACTAGTGAGGGTCAGTTGCTCGACGGGAATCGTAAAATCATGGCCATCGAGTTGACTTGTCGCTGGAGCGGTAGCGACCAACCGCCACGGCGAGGCATTCAACTGGCGCGTGATAGCATCGGGGCTCAGGCGCGACAACCCCATTTCCAACACATACTCATGAGTGCCCACGGTGCGCGTGATACAACGATAGTCCAACAAACGGCTTGCGGTGAGCAGTTGTGCCTCGCTGGTGGCAAACACATCGATGCTCTTGACCAGCGGCAACCACTCGGCCGAAATTCCACCTGCCACATCCACAGCTAGACGATAATGGGTCAGTTCAAGGGACGTGTTCTCAATGCCGTTGAAACCGCCGCTACCAGTCGTCACAGTCGCTGCGATGCGGTCAGCATTGGCCAACGTCTCATCACCCACGCGCACGGGGCCACTTATCCACAAGTAGGTGTCATCTTGCAGGCGCACGGCCCATCGCACCAGCATCGGCCCGACATGATAGCCCTCGGCCACCGCATCGGCGTTCAAGGCATTCCATGCCGCCCTCAGCTGACGCTCCAGCACGGTCGTGTCGGCATCGGCTAGCGGCGCCTGCCACTGGCTGTAAGGAGCGGAAAAGGTGTAGCTTCCCACATTGGCACGCGATGTTGAGGTAACGGTACGAAACGATAACGTTGGCACAGCATCTTCAGGGTCCAATACCAGCCATTCGCCTCCAGCATTGGCCAGATAAGTCAAGCCGCTCGAGGCCACGACCACAACCACATCGCCGATGTAGTAAGCGGCCTGTATCACGCCATCGATGGTAACGATGGGCGCACCGTCAATTTTCACTGTTGTGTTCCCCACGGTAACGATGTGCCCACCCGCCACGAGCAGCAACCGCTCGCCAGGCGTGATGGCGCCCATCGTCACGGGTATTCCTGTCACTTGCAGCGACTGTTCCTGCTCACGCACATTCTGAGCTAGCACAGCCTCGCCACATCGTGCCGCCTCGCCATTGACGCGCGGCACCATCGCCCTGGGCTCAACCAGGGTCTCTTTGAATTGGTGTTTCTTCATGGTAATGTTATATTATAATATTAATAATGTGTAAAACAATCATCGGGCGCAAAAATATCCCATGACTTGCACTTACCGCAAGCACAAAAAGCAGCACCACACAACGACAAGCCCCGCGCTTGCGTCATCTTGCAAGCACGGGGCCTTATATTCTTTATTTCTAATCTTTCAATCGATTACCATGAACCACTTAGCAGGTAGTCAATCAAGGCGGTAACATCGGCAATGTTCACACCATCAACCCCATTGCAATCGGCATTCTCAATAACAATGGCACTAGCATTGCCGCTCAGCAGATAGTCAATCAAGGCGGTAACGTCAGAAATGTTCACAATACCGTCACCGTTCACATCGCCACGCATCACCGTTATCGAACCCGGAATAACAAACTCACTGCCATTGGTGAAATACAGTTTGTTGTCATACCAGCCCGGCCAACTCGTGCTATTGTCACTGGGAATAGTCATGCCCCATGTTATCATCTCGGGAGTCACATTTCCAGCATTGCCCGGCGTCAAGTTGGTGGTATTGTACCACACGCCATCGCCGTTGGGGTACTCAGCGTCGCTGATATCAGCAATAGGCTGACCGGGGAACAACATCGTGCCGTCATTTTGAAGAACCATATTGCAGCCAGACCATCCCATGCCATACAGGTTAGTCACATAGACCGTGTCACCCGATTGACGCATATAGACATCGCTAGTGTAGGCCACACCATTGGTCTGGCCACGATACTCATGCTTGCCATTGGGTTTGAGCAACTTTGTGTCACGCATCAGCAACGAGATCGAGAACGTCGTGTCATTGTAAACATCGGTATGCCCCTTGGCCGTCACCGTCGTCGTCTTGACTTTCTCGATATAGTAGCAGAAGCCGTCATTAATCACGATAGAGCCATCGCTCTCGATTGTGCCGGTCACGTCGGCCAGGTCACCGTAGTTCACCAGCCAGTCCTCGTTAACGACATAGTAGTTCAACGTGCTGTCAACTGTGGTAGTCGATACACTAGTGGTGGTGGTCACGCTACCGCTAGTTGAGGCAAACGGCTCATCGCCCACCTCAAGGGTCACGGTACCAGTAGCATAGTTCACCTTGATGGGCTGAGTCACATCATACATCGTGAAGCCGCCCAACAGCAGCAAGTGCTCGGAATCACTACCTGCGGCTAATGTTGTCATCCAACCGCCCGAGTAGAACAGGTCATTAGGCTCAACGGTAACACGGCCCATCGCATCCTCGCTCCAGTCATAGAGTTGGAGAAGGCATATACGGCTACCCTGCATATCGCCAGCACTCACACCCATCATGGGAGTTATTTGGCGAGACTCACGCGATGTCTGCTGCAACTTTACCACCTGGGAACGCTGCAACGGCACTCCGGCCAGCGAGCTCAAGCCCACACACACACTTAACAGTACTAATATCCTTTTCATGTACATTATATTATATGATTATGATTTAACGCAATGTTTCCAACTTGCAAAGGTACACATTTCGCAGCAATCATCCCAAACATTCTCATAAATTTCTCCTAATCAAGAAAAAATCCCTATAAATGACAGACCCGCACTATCCTCCTTGCCCTGTTAGATTTCATTAGAGTGCCCGGTAAAACATCGATCGGGCTATGTCATACTTGCAACGCCGCTACATATATCGGCCTACGGCCGAGAAATTAAAACAAATTTTGTATTAAAATTAAAACAATTAAAATTTTTATATTAATTATTTAAATAATTTGTTTAAATTTCTCGAGCGAAGCTCGATTAATGTTTCAAGCGAAAATTATGACACACCCTCGATGAGAAGGCCATGCCAGAATCTCGGAAAGGTTCGCAGCTTGGTCACAGAGCAAAATGCTGCAGGCGCCTCGATGAGACTTCATAATTGGCAAGCTTTTGACAGACGTAGAAGTTCGTCTTCGACGCACTTTCCACTTGATATAGCTGCCACCAAGCTGCGCTCATCTTCGATGAGCTTGCATGGTGTTTTACACAAAAGTCGAGTCTTCGACCCGACCTGCCTCTACGAGGCAAAATTCATACCCATGATATAGTCATGATGCTTATTTATCTCATATCTAGTGAATTATGCTGATATTAAATAACTTTAGCGGAAAACAATAGTTTTTTATTCAAAAAATCAGGACCCGCTCATGCGGATCCTGACTTTATCATTACGAGCTTTCTAGCTCAAGTAATCCCAGATTACTCAGCAGCAGGCCAAGTACCATTCAACAGGAAGTCGATCAGAACGGTAACGTCCTGAATGTTTACAGTACCATCGAGGTTGCAGTCTGCGTTGTCATAGTTAACAGAATCAAAGTCGCCACTCAAAAGGAAGTCAATCAGAGCGGTAACATCCTGAATGTTCACAGCCTGGTCGTCGTTCACGTCACCACGCAGGCCCTGAGGCTCGGGAGTGGGAAGTACGAACTGGTTGCCATTGGTCCACTTCAGAACATTGTTGTTAAAGCCATACCAGAAGCTGTAGCCATTGC
>Ga0247609_10003388_pt1 | contig 16201 bp, 14 predicted proteins | sample 172DNAGHGlowgp2_FD_193487 | JGI IMG/M metagenome (GOLD analysis project Ga0247609, IMG submission 193487) | Sheep rumen microbial communities from Palmerston North, Manawatu-Wanganui, New Zealand - 1728 DNA GHGlow gp2 | ecosystem: Host-associated > Mammals > Digestive system > Stomach > Rumen ...
GTGTTGCGGCGGATTTGACTATGGTGCGAATCGCCTTAGCAATGCGCCCCTGTTTGCCAATGACCCTGCCCATATCATCTTTTGCAACGTGCAGTTTTAAAATCGTGCGGTCTTCTTCTTCAACCGCTTCAACTTGCACGTCTTCGGGTTTTTCGACAAGTGCTTTTGCCAGCACAGTTACAAGTTCTTGCATGATCCTCTACCTCAACTAATTTGTTCGATAATTACTCTGCAGCCTTGGCCGCCTTGCGCTCCTCGTGAATCTTTTTCATGATACCCTTTTTGCTAAGGAGCGAACGAACGGTGTCTGTCGGCTGCGCACCGTTTTTAATCCAGCCGATAACTTTTTCCTCGTCGACATTGACAATGGCGGGGTTCTTAGTCGGGTCGTAGTTGCCAACGATTTCAATAAAACGACCATCGCGCGGAGAACGACTGTCCGTAACGACTATGCGATAAAACGGTTGCTTCTTCGCGCCCATTCTATTGAGCCTGATTTTTACCACAATCTCACCACCTTTCCATTGTTCGATTATTTTTTAAAGGGAAATTTACTGCCAAGTTGCCCCAACAAACCACCAAGATTTGGGAGCGATGGCATCTTTGGCTTATTATTCTTCCCTTTCTTAATTTTTCCTTTTTTACTCTTGATTTTTTTTGAAGTCTGTTGTTGAGCTTGAGCTGTCTTGAACTTGCGCATCATCTTGCGCATTTCGTCAAATTGCTTAAGTAGTTTATTGACATCGGCGACCTTAGTGCCGGAACCCATAGCGATACGCTTGCGGCGTTTAGCGTCGATAATGCTTGTGTCAGCGCGTTCCTTTGGCGTCATTGAAAGGATAATCGCTTCCATGTGCTTAACTTCTTTGCCGTCAAGGTCGAAGTCAACACCAGTCAATTTTTTCTTTAGCCCGCCAAGACCAGGAACCATGCCGAGTAAATCGTTGAGCGAACCGAGCTTTTTAACCTGCTGAAGTTGTTCTAGAAAATCTTGCAAAGTAAATTCGTCCGCCTTGATTTTCTTAACCATTTTTTCGGCGGTCTTCGCGTCAATCGTCGATTGCGCCTTTTCAATCAAGCTAAGCACGTCGCCCATGCCGAGAATACGCGACGCCATGCGGTCAGGGTGGAAAATTTCCAACGCTTCCAACTTTTCACCCATGCCCACAAATTTTATCGGGCAACCGGTCGCCGCTTTTATCGAAAGTGCCGCGCCGCCGCGTGCATCGCCGTCGAGTTTAGTCAAAACAATTCCGTCGACGCCTAGCGCATTATGAAAAGTTTCAGCAACGTTGACAGCCTCTTGACCAATCATCGAATCGACAACCAATAAAATTTCGTGCGGCTTGACAGTCGCTTTAATGTCTTTAAGCTCCTGCATTAAGCGTTCGTCAATTTGAAGTCGCCCCGCCGTATCAATTATCAGAACGTCGCGGGCGTGCTTGTTCGCAAAAGTTATCGAGTCCTTAGCAATCTGGACGGCGTCTTTTATATCTTCAGTGAAAACTGGAACTTCAGCTTGCGCCCCAACAACTTGCAACTGCTTAATCGCCGCAGGACGATAAATATCCGCGGCAACCAACGCGGGACGTTTGCCCTGCTTTTTCATCTGCAAAGCAAGCTTAGCCGCCGAAGTAGTTTTTCCCGAACCTTGCAAACCAACCATTAAAATAATCGTCGGCGGTTGCGAAGAAATATTCAACTTCGCCGCCTTGCCGCCCATTAAATTTGCAAGCTCTTCGTTGACAATTTTTATGACGGACTGCGCAGGCGTCAAGTTGCTTAAAATCTCCGTGCCAAGTGCGCGAGCCTTAACAGCTTTCTCGAAGTCGCGAACAATCTTATAATTCACGTCCGCCGACAAAAGAGCCATGCGCACATCTTTTAAAGCCTTGTTAATGTCGTCGTCGGTTAATTTTCCGTGCCCGCGAAGCTTGCGAAATGCCTCTTGAATGTTCTGGGATAAATCTTCAAACATTATTTTGCCCCTGTCAAAATAATAGGCACTCCCCGAAACGGCAGTGCCGGAATTTACAAACTTGGAGGCGACACCCGGAATCGGACCGGGGATAGAGGTTTTGCAGACCTCGGCCTTACCACTTGGCTATGTCGCCGTCTTTGCGTGCTGACTTTTTAAGCTGTCAACAATGCGCATTATAAACGCTAACTTTTTACAAGTCAAGCTATTTCTTCTTCAAAACTTTTTTCGCGACGGCTTTGACTGCAAACTTTACGCTCTTAACTACACGCTTGCCATTCGCCTTTATCAAATCGGTCGTAGTCTCCTTCAAACCAACTCGCGCCTGCTTCGACCGGTTGCAATGCTTGCACAAACATTGCAAATTTCCAACGTGGTCAATCTTCGTGTACTTCTGTGGAATAATATGATCAATGTCAACCTCCGACTTGCGAATTTTCTTCCCGCACTTCGCGCAAGTGTACCACCCATGATCCGATTTATTTTCCGCAAACCAGTCTTCCCTGTAGCCCATTTCCCATCTATATCCTTTCACGAAATTTTCATCGAGGGCTGGGGGCTGTCCCCCTCCCCTGCCCCCCTTCTTTTCGTCATCAACCTTTCTCTCGGAAAGCGGGGGGCTTCCAGCACCACTCCCAACCAACCACCCGCACACCCCGAAGGGTGGTTCGACGCAACTTGTTAAAATTCCTGCTTGGTCAGAAAAAAAATTTTTAAAATTTTTTTTCCGCCTTAAAACCCCCTAAAAATTTGCCGCAAGCAACTTTTTTTGCTATTATGGAAAAAATTTTTGCAAGGAGTGATAACGTTGTTCGGATTCCTAAAAAGATTCTTAGGCGACAATAACGATAAGGAAATCAAACGTCTGCAAAAGATAGTTGATAAAATCAATGCCCTAGAACCTCAATTCCAAAACTACACCGACGATAAATTAGCCGCCTCAACTGAAAATTTCCGCGAACGCCTTCAAACCGGCGAAACTATGGAAAATATCCTTCCCGAAGCCTTCGCCGTCTGCAGAGAGGCTTCACGCAGAGTTTTAGGTATGCGTCATTTCGACGTTCAGCTTATGGGCGGTATATGCCTTCATGAAGGTAAAATCGCTGAAATGAAAACCGGCGAAGGTAAAACCTTAGTCGCAACTCTGCCCGTCTACTTAAACGCGCTCGGCGGCAAAGGCGTTCATATGGTCACCGTCAACGATTACCTTGCCCGCCGCGATAGCGAGTGGATGGGGCGACTTTATCAATTTTTGGGCTTGACGGTCGGTCTGATTCTCCACGATATGGACTTCCCAGAAAGAAAATTCGCCTACAGTTGCGATGTCACCTTCGGCACCAATAACGAATTCGGATTCGATTACCTGCGCGATAATATGGTCGTGCGCGAAGAACAAATGGTTCAGCGTCCCCTGAATTATGCTATCGTCGACGAAGTTGACTCAATCCTTATCGACGAAGCCCGCACCCCGCTTATTATCTCCGGTCCCGGCGCAAAGTCAACCGATATGTATGCCGTTATGGCTCGCGCCGTCGCTAACCTCAAAGAAGACGTTGATTATAAAGTCGACGAAAAACAAAAGACAGTCGCCCCAAATGATGATGTCGTTCCTAAGATTGAAAAATTTTTGGGCATTCAAAATCTTTACGCGCCCGAAAATATCGAATACTCCCATTGCTTTACGGCGGCTCTTCGCGCTAAGGCTCTCATGAAACGCGACCGCGATTATGTCGTTCGTGACGGCGAAATTGTTATAGTCGACGAATTTACCGGACGCCTTATGACGGGGCGCAGATATTCTGACGGACTTCATCAAGCTATCGAAGCTAAAGAAGGCGTCAAAATTCAGCGCGAATCCCAAACACTCGCCACGATTACTTTCCAAAATTATTTCCGCATGTACGATAAACTCGCCGGCATGACTGGTACCGCTAAAACCGAAGAAGACGAATTTTTGAAGATTTATAAACTACCCGTCGTCGTTATCCCGACTAATAAACCAGTCCGCCGCACCGACCACCCTGACGTTGTTTATAAAAATAAACGCGCTAAATATCGCGCTGTCACCGCAACCGTCGAGCAAGTCCACGCCAAAGGACAACCCGTCCTTATCGGCACAACTTCTATCGAACAATCCGAAGAGCTTAGCAGTTACCTTAAAAAGCGCGGCATTCCCCACAACGTTTTAAATGCTAAGTTCCACGAAAAAGAAGCCCAAATCGTCGCCGACGCCGGTCAAAAAAATTCCGTCACTATCGCAACGAATATGGCGGGACGCGGCACTGATATAAAACTCGGCGAAGGTGTCCCCGAACTCGGCGGGCTGTTCATTATCGGTACCGAACGCCACGAATCACGCCGCATTGATAATCAGCTGCGCGGCCGCTCCGGTCGTCAAGGCGACCCCGGCGAATCAAGATTTTATATCTCTCTGGAAGATGATTTAATGCGCCTGTTCGCCTCCGAAGCAATCGCTAAGGTTATGGATAAACTCGGCATGGAAGAAGATGAGCCAATCGAACATTCGTTGATAACTAAGTCAATAGAACACGCACAGAAAAAAGTTGAAGCGCGAAACTTCGATATTCGTAAACACGTCCTTGAATATGATGACGTCATGAACCAACAGCGCGAAATCATGTACGGCGAACGCAAAAAAATTCTGCGCGGCGAAAACTTGCGCGAAAATATCCGCGGCATGGTCAATCACATCATCAAACAGGAAATGAATCAGTACGCGAACGAAAAACTTTATCCCGAAGAATGGCAACTTGATGAACTCGTTAAAGACGCTGAAAAAATTTACGCTCCGCCAGGTTCTTTGAAAGTCTCCGAACTCGAAAATTTAAGCCGCGACGAACTCAAAACACATTTAGAAAAATTAGCGGAAGATGTTTACAAACAGCGCGAAAAAATGTTCACGCCCGAAATTATGCGCGACTTAGAAAAAGTCGTTATGCTCCGAATTGTCGATAACAAATGGATGCAACACCTTGACCATATGGACATGCTCCGCGAAGGAATTAACCTGCGCGCCTACGGACAACGCGCTCCGCTCGTCGAATATAAAATCGAAGCCCTCGCAATGTTCGAGGAAATGGAAGGCGCAATTCAAGACCAAATCGCAACGACAATGTATCACGTGGCAGTTGTTCAGCAACAGGAACCCCAAGAAGATGAAACTTCCGAACCGCCGCAAATCGAATCCAAAGAAGCAGAAGCCGCTATCCGTCGCGAACAAGCTAAGGTTGAAGATAGATTGCAAACGGCTCGCGCCTCCCACGGCGACGACTCAAGCCCTGCTGAAGTCCAAAAACGCGCTAAAACCGCTGACGGTAAAAAAGTCGGGCGCAATGACCCTTGCCCTTGCGGCTCCGGCAAAAAATATAAAAACTGCTGCGGGCGCAATAAATAATTTGAAGAGGTTTTGCAAATGCTCAATTACAGAGATGAATTGGATAAAATGCCGTCGTATGACGGAGTAGAAAAAAGTTATCGGATAAAAGTCAACGCCAATGAATCAACGCTGAACTTGCCGCCCCTTGTCGAAGAGCGCGTTATAAATCGGCTGGCAATGCTCGCTTTCAATCGCTACCCAAATGAAGAATATTATTCGCTGGTCGAACAAATTGCTAAAAATTTCTCGGTCGATACGTCGCAAATTTTATTGGGCGGCGGCTCAAGCGAAATTATCGAAAAAGTTTTCCATGCCTTCGGCGGCACGGGCAGAAAAATCGTTTATCCGCAACCTAGCTTTTCTATGTATAAAATCTACGCGAAAGCCGCTGACGCTGTGGGCGTGCCCTTCGATTTGGACGAAAAATTTAATCTCAATGTCGACGAGTTCATAAAAAAAATTCGCGAAGTCGGCGCAAGTCTCGCTGTCGTCTGCAACCCCAATAACCCAACAGGCAATGCACTAACTCCCGCGCAGGTCGAAAAAATCGCAAAGTCGATTGATTGCGCCTTCCTGCTTGATGAAGCTTACGTAGAATTTTACGGGCGGTCGGCGGTCAATCTCGTCACAAATTATCCTAACTTAATCGTCGCCCGCACTTTTTCCAAAGCCTACGGTATGGCAGGTGCCCGCGTCGGTTACATGATTGCTCAAGCCGAAGTCACCCGCATGATTAACAAAACTTTTATGCCCTATCACATGAACGTTTTGACATTGGCGGCGGCGGATATTGTCTATCAAATGCGCAATGAATTCGTTCCGCGTCTGCAAATGACAATCGCCGAACGCAAGCGCATGTTCGAGCGACTTGAAAAATTGCCGGGCGTCGAAGTCTTCCCGTCAGAAACAAATTTTATCCTGTTCAGGCTAGACCGCGCAGAAGAATTGAAAAATTATCTGGAGTCGTTGGACATAGGCATAAGATATTTTTCGCCTAGCGCATTTGGCTTGAAAAATTGCCTGCGCGTATCAATCGGCACCCGCATAGAAAACGACGAAGTTTTTTCCGCGATAAAAAATTTCTTGGAGGCGGCACAATGAGAATCAGCAAAGTTAATCGCACGACAAAGGAAACTAAGATTAAAGTTGAATTGAAATTGGACGGCAAAGGCAAGGCGGAAATTGATTCGGGCATTGGATTTTTCGACCACATGTTGAATCTTTTCGCGGCGCATGGAAATTTCGGTTTGAATGTCAGTTGCAAAGGCGATTTGGAAATTGACGGACATCACAGCGTTGAAGATATTGGAATTGCGCTCGGCACGGCGTTAAAAGAAGCTCTCGGCGATAAGCGCGGCATTGCTCGCTACGGAACTTTTTTCCTGCCTATGGACGAAACTTTAGCTCTTGTCAGTATGGACATTAGCGGACGCCCCTTTTTAGTATGCGAACTCGGCGAACTCGCGCCCACTATTGGCAATTTCGATACGGAACTCGTTGAAGAATTCTTGCGGGCGTTCGCCTTCAACGCCGGAATTACTCTTCATGCAAAAATCCTTTACGGCAAAAATTCTCATCACAAGGTTGAAGCAATTTTCAAAGCCTTAGGGCACGCGCTTAGAATCGCCGTCGCCGTAGACAAAAAAAATAAGGACGTTCCCTCAACAAAGGGCGTCCTCTAAAATTTTTAAACGAACCTGCACACGTGGTCAACTGCAACGTCCGAAAAACCATAAGCCTCCGCCTTAGTCAGTCGCCCGTTGCATACGTCGTGAATTTTTTTCAAAAGCAACTCGCCCGCGTCGGCAATCGTCAAATCCCCCGCAATTATCCCGCTCAAGTCCACGTCAATATTATCCGCCATCCAAGAATAAGTTTGCGCGTTGGCTGTAACCTTTAACACAGGAACAATTGCGTTGCCAGTCGGAGTGCCGCGCCCCGTCGTAAAGATAATTGCGTTGCAACCCGCCGCAACCATCGAAGTTACTGACGAAATATCATAACCAGCTGTGTCCATAACGATTGCCCCGCGCTTAGTCGGTCGCGCCGCTTGCTCCAAAACTTCAACAATCGGGCGCGTGCCGCCTTTTTTTATGCAACCTAAACTTTTTTCATCTATCGTCGAAAGCCCGCCAGATTTATTCCCTGGCGTCGGTTGACCCGCTCGGCAATCTTGTCCCGCCGCTAATAAATGCTTTTCGTAGTCCGCGCAGATTTTTATAATTTTGTTGTGAAGTTCAGGAGTCGCCGCCCGCTTCGCTAAAACGTGCTCGCCGCCAATCCACTCGATTGATTCGCTCATCAATGTCGACGCGCCTAAATCAATCAACTTGTCGCTTAATTCGCCGACAGCAGGATTTGACGCAATGCCGCTTGTCGCGTCTGAGCCGCCGCACTCAATCCCCATTAGCAATTCCGATATGTCGCAAAGTTCTTTCTGCTGAAGACTAGCTTCCGCCGCTAAATCACGCGCCGCCCTTGTTGCCTTTTCAATCGTCTTGAGCGTGCCGCCTTCTTCTTGAATCCCGAACGATATAACCGGCTTGCTCGTCATTGATTTAATTTTCTCGCGCAATTTGTTATGCGGAACCGTTTCGCAACCCAAACCAATTATCACCACGCCATAAACATTCGGATTGCACGCAAAACCCGTTAAAATTTTTTGAGACATGTCCGTATTGGCTTGAACGTCCGAACAGCCCGTGTTGAAAACAATATTGACCGCGCCGCGAATCTGATTGGCAACAATCCGCGCCGTTTCACTCCCGCAAGCGCACGTCGGCAATATCAAAACGTGATTGCGTATGCCTGCGCGACCGTCCGCCCTTTTATAACCCCAAAATTGCATTTAAATCATCTCGCTTTCGTAATCACGCGGCACGCTAAAAATATTTTCGTGAGAAACCCAGCCGCCTTTCGCAATGTCAATCGACGCCTCGCCAATAATCTCGCCGTACTTGAAAATTTTATCGCCCTTGCTAATCGGTTGAAGCGCGACTTTGTGCCAAATCGGAATGTCCTCGACGCAAATAATTTCCCCGCCGCCGAGAATTTTAATTTTGTCGCCCGCCTTAGCCGCCGCCGTGCATGTTGCAACGTTATCTTTAGCATTAAGCAAAATCGCATTCGCCATTACGCCGCACCCCCCGCAAGCTTAAATAAATCTTCAACCGTCAAAGCAGATTTAATTTCGTCCGGTGAAACTTTGCGGCTTAAAGTCGTGTTGCAAAATGAAAAAAATGATACCATGCTCAACGAATCCCAATCTTCCACGTCGGAAAGCCGCGTCGATAAATTTATTTCCGCTTCCGTGTCCATAATTTCAACAAGCTTTAAAATAAATTCCTCTGTCGTCATAAAATTCCCCTCCTAAATCTCAATCGCCGGATTTCCAAAAACTTTTGCGCCCGCCCGAACTTTTTTCAAAACAACTGAACCCGCTCCGACCGTCGCGCCGTCTCCGACTTTAGCTTTCGGCAAAATAATCGCTCCACTGCCGATAAAAACTCCCGCGCCTATTTTGCTCTTGCCCGCAACGTTCGATTGAGGCATCACACAACTAAATTTCCCAATTTGCGCGTCGTGCCCAATAATTACCATGTCATTGACCGCCGAAAAGTCATCAAGCTCCGCTCTGTCGCCAATATTCACGTGCGGACAAATTATCACGCCCTTTCCAAGCTTAACAGTCGGCATAATGTACGCAAATTCGCTAATCAGATTTATAAATTCCCCGCCGCGAGCTAAAATTTTTTCGGAAAGAATTTTTCGCGCCTTAGGCGTCCCAACCGCGCATGTAAAAACATCTCCCGCGCAAATTTCATAACTTTCAACGTCTCCCAAAACTTTATCCGGCAAAAGTTCATATTCCGCCGCCTCAAGCTTTATATCGCCATCAAGAAAGCCTTTTATCCGCCATTCAACGCCAAATCCAATACATTTCTGCGCGTGCCAATAAATTTCACGGGCAAAACCACCAACACCAATTATTATCAAATTTTTCATCAACTCACCTCCCAAAAATTGTAAAAACGTGCATAATCTTAACGCAAATCCCCGATAATCCGTCTTGTTAACTGATTTATCGGGGATTTTTTGCGTTTGTGAGCTTCGATGGTACTACATGATTGTCATATGGCTAATACGCACATTATATCAGCTAAAAATCTTTTTTCAAGCCAATTTGTTTGAAAAAAGCGTTTCGGCGTTATAAAATACGCTTGTCACTGCCTTGACTCCTGCTCCAGCTCATTTTTCTGGAAGGGAGGTGAGAGCAGTGGAGTTTATTTCGTGGTTCATAAAGACAGTAGCCGAAGCCGTAATCTGGCACGGTGTAGGCAAGGTTCTCGACTTCATTTTCAAACGGCATTGATTCGAGATACCACTTAACGCAAATCCCCCAAAAGGTTTCTGGCGACCTGCTGGGGGATTTTTTGCGTTTTTGAGTTACAGTGGAACTAAATGTTTATAACGTGGTCTACTGCTCGCATTATATCAGCTAAAAATCTTTTTGCAAGCCGTATTTGTTTGAAAAAAGCGTTTCGGCGTTGTAAAATGCGCTTGTCACTGCCGTGACTCCTGCTCCAGCAAATGGAAAGGAGGTGAGGCTAATGGAGTTCGTTATATGGCTCTTAAAGACAGTGGCTGAAGCTGTAATCCGCTACGGCGTCAGCAAAGTGCTCGACTACCTGCTTAGACGGCATTGATTCGGGCAAAAATCCGCGTTCAGAGTAACGCAATCCCCCAAGAGGTCTCCGCAAACCTGCTTGGGGGATTTTTTTGCGTTTGTGAGTACTATTGGAACTGCATATTCGTTATATGGCTTACGGGCGCATTATATCAGCTTAAAATTATTTTTCAAGTAAATTTTATCACCTCGTCGCGCAAAAAGCCCAATTCGTAGATTTTCGGCTCCAATTTCTTGCTCAATGACGATAAATCTACTGAAATTCCTAAACTCATGCGGATTTGATACCAACCCGCGTCCCAATCCGTTATTTTCCACCTAAAAACGTCTAATCGCTCCATTTCCGCATAAAATCGCTTGTAAATCGCTTTTCCTGCGTTCAAAACAGCTTGCGCCTCGCTCGATATGTCTGCGCGGTTCGCTTTTAGCCATTTCGCCGCAAATCTGTCCTCCGTCGCCGCCTCTAGCCGACTTTTTATCTTTTCCGACGTGCATTCCCAGCTTTTTACCTCCGAAACCTCGAACGGATAAAAATTATTGCGTATCTGATAAATTTCCCCTTCGTATTCCACGTCGCGAAGGCTCGCTGTCTGGTTCGACGCAGAAAATAGACTCCATATCACCGCGTCCGCTATAAAATTGCGGCTCAACGGCTTGTTCGGCTGTAAAAATTGGTCGCGGTCATTTAACCACGTCGCTTTTGGCAACCGCCGCACCATGTGTACTATCATTGCCTGTTCAAAATTCTCCGGCGTAACTGATAATGCGCCCGCGCTTACATATGGTGCAGATAAAAACGCTGTATAATTTTGATGTGTAAAATCATTTGCCACGCACATAAACGACGCAATAAATTTTTCTGCAATTCTATCGCGTCGGTCTTTATTTTTATAAGCAACTGTTAATCCGCTTGATAATGGCGGAAATTTTCTTGTACAAATCGGGCGGTCAATCCATTTATTTAAAAAATCTTCGCGATTATCGGCATGAAAAGTTTTAACAGCAGGTTTGACTAAGAAATTATCTTTATATTTCTCCCAAATCTCAAGCGAAATTTCTTGCTTTTCTAACGGAATATGCTCGCTGAGATTCCAAATTAAAAATCCTACTGGAAATTTGCCTCTGCAACCTTGAAAATTTTGCGAACTAAATATAAAACCGCGTTCAAATTTATATCTGAAGACTTTATCGCGAAATTTTTGGTCGTTGTTAGAATTTATATATTTAATCTTAGAAAACATGCCGAGATAAGCTATTCGGTTGGAAAATTCCTTGCTGATTCTATAAATAAACTGTGAAGTTAATTCGCGGCTGACTTCGCCTAAATTTTCTGCGTTCATTTGTTTTCTAATCGCCGTCATTGAAACATTATCTTTGTTAATTCGGTTTTCGTCGCGTTCAAAGTTACTTGCGGTGGCGTAAGGCGGATTTATGAAGATAATCCATTTAATATTTGGGTTTGCAAGGTCGTTTTTAAGGTTTTCGGGCAATTTATCGGCGTCGTCATTCAAAAAATCGTATTGAAAACACGTTGCGGCAGAAAAAGTTTTCGCGCAATAGTCTGCTTCGTCTTTAATCAGCGTAGAAATATAGCATTTGGCGAGCGATTCTTCCGGCAAAGAGAATTCAAGATTGCCCGTGCCCGCTGCCATGTCCCAAAGGCGAAAATTTTCATCTTTCCACCAGTCGCCAACGGTTTTTTGAAGATAATCAACGGCTTTATCGGCAAAAAGTTTCGGCGTATAAAATTCACCGGTGAAACGACGCAAATTTTCTTCGGTCATTCTGTCCATACGTTGACGAACTGAAATAATCGTGTCGCGATTGCGAATTTTCTCGTATTGGCTCCAAAAAGCTTTGTAAGCGTCAATATCAATCGGTTTATAAATTTTTTTGCCGTCGGTCATGTGAAAAACGACTTTTGAACCGATAATTTCGGATTTATCGCCTTCAATGTCGGTTATGAAGTATTCGGACGGCTTATGAGAATTTTTAACGGCGTCGCCGAACAAACTTTGCCAATAATTGAAGATAGCGTCGAAATTATTCGGCGTGATGAGCTTTTTAGCGAAGCTGTTAGACTTTTTCCTAATGCGTTCAATGTTATTTACGAATTTAATATCGTTTGAGACGTCGGAGAAGTCAAAAATGGTAGCGTCGCTGATAATTTTGGAGTTAGAAAGGTCGTCAACAAGAATTTTGCATGGAGAAGAGGGAGCTAAATCCCAATCGTAGCGAAAGTCATTGCTGTAGAAGGCAGAAAAGGTATTAGTTTCAAAATATGCGCCGAAATCCTTAGTTACGACGGAAATATAAGGGCTAAGCGGGCGCGGGTCTTTACCGGAATACAATCTTTGAGCGTAATAGAGAGTTTGAGCGACGATTTTGGCTAAAGTGGGAGGATTTTTGAGATTTTCCTTGAGTTTGAACTCGAAAAAGATTTCTTTAGTGTAAAGGTCGATATAATTGGTGGAATCGAAGTTGCGAATGCCAAAAAAGTTGGCGAAACGGTGTTTAAGCTCTTCTTCGTTCTTGGAAGGCTTGATAAATTGATAAAAATGCTTTTTAGCCATAAGAGCACCTCCGCCGCCATTATAACATAAAAAATCGCCTTGAGAGTCGAAAAAGCCCCGCGTGAGCAGCACGGGACTTTTTTCAAGCGTATGTGTATTATATTTTAGGAGAGCTTTAACGAAAGCCTGAACGCAGTATATCATATGTGATAACGGTTATCAAGTACTTTCTGATAAAAATTTTTAAGGAGTTTGGTCGTTAACGACTAGATTGCGAACGACTTCAGCCGAAACAGCGACAGAATCGCTTTTAACGGTTACGCCTTCTGGCACGACTAATTTTAAATTGCTTTTGAACATGCGCTGACTAGTCTGGACGGTAACGGGCGTAGTTTTCAACGTGACGATAGAATTTATAACTGATTCCGCGCCGCTAATTTCAACCTGCGCGGGTTCAACGTTGATTTTAGTAAGCTCCCAGCCGTCAGCAACAGTAAGTTCCGGTACGACAGGGACAATCCTCTTTTTTGCGCCGCTTTCAACGTTTACGGAAACAGTTATAACACTGGGCACGACGCGCACCCGCGAAATAGAAGTTCCCTTGCTGTCAATGGCTCGCATTGGAATTTGAACTTCAAAATTTGACGTATTGTTAGCTAAATTCACGTTGCCGACAATTTTATTGACCTGTTCGACAAAAGTTTTCGGTCCAACGACGGTCACAACGTCCATAGACTTTTCCATTTCTTTAATCACTGAATCTTGATTCAATGCACCGCTCGTTGTAATTTCAATGGGCATTTGCTGTTCAACAAGCGGGTCAAGCTTAACAATGACGGTTTCAGGAAAAACATTTATAAGCTCGAAACCTTGCGGCATAATAATTTGCGGAGTAATTTTGTGCTCGCCCTCCCCTAAGCCTTCAAGATTAGCAAAAATGCGAAAAGCATTGGAATCATATTTGGCAAAATAGGAACGCGGAGCACGAACCTCAATATTTATGTTTTTATCGTCGAAAAGTGGAATGAATTCGTAAGGCGCATTGGAAATCGTCAGCGGAATAACGTAATAATCATTAATTTCGGGATCCTGGGCATCCATAACGTAAATCCACATGCAAAAAGCCATAATAAGCGCGATTAATTTCTGTAGAAGATTGCGACGGAAAATATTTAAAATTTGAGTTATCATTTGCCGCCCCTCCGTTTTGCAAGGAATTTGCTAAAAATATTATCGTCCTTGCTGACGAAAGCAGGATTAATTTTCGCCGCTAAAGTTTTTTCGTCAAAGTGGCGCATTAATCGCCCGCCCTCGGCAACAGAAATTGTTCCGGTTTCTTCGCTGACAACGACAATCAGCGCGTCACATTGCTCCGATAATCCGATTGCAGCCCTATGGCGCGTGCCAAGTTCGGTCGAAAGTCCGGTATTTTCTGTTAGAGGAAGGACGCAAGCCGCAGAAATTAATCTGTTGCCACGAATTATCGCCGCGCCGTCGTGCAAAGGCGTGTTAACAATGAAAACGTTCAGTAAAAATTCCGAAGAAATAATTCCGTCAATGTGAATGCCCGTAACGCTAATGTCATTCAACTTCATTTCGCGTTCAATGACCATAAGTGCGCCAGTTTTCGTCTGCGAAAGCTTTTTCGCCGTCTTAACTATCTCATCAACGACAATTTCCGCCTCTTTTTTGTCCATAAGCGCGGTTCCCTGCGAAAAAAATTGACCTTGCCCTAAATGTTCAAGAGCACGCCGCAATTCCGGTTGAAATAAAATCGGCAACGCTATTAACAGCCATTCAGAAATTTTTTGCAAAAGCCAGCTCATAACGTGCAAATTTAGCCAGCCGCAAATTATTGTAAGCGAAATAATGACCATTAGCCCTTTGACAAGCGTCATTCCGCGAGTATCGCGAATCATTTGATAAGATTTGTAAAGAATCATCGCGACGATTAGAATATCGAAGACGTCAAGCGGAGTTATTGTCGAAATCATATCGCGAATCTTTATATGTAGTTCAAAATCTATAGGCACAGGCAATCCTCCAATCGAAATTTTTCAACCGCGTCTAATATACTACAAAAATTTTTCAGATTCAACATTTTTTCATTCGGCTATACTTTTGCGAAACGATTATGTTATAATTCGTGCTGTTTTAGGATTTACAAAAATAAAAAGAGTTAGGAGATACTTTTTGAACGGATTAATCACAAAAATTGAAATTGGAAGTCTCGCGGAAGAATTGGAACTTGCCGCGGGCGATAAAATTTTGCAAATCAACGGAAAAACACCGCTAGACATTATCGATTTAAGTTTTTTGCTCGCGGAAGAGGAAATCGAACTTTTAATCGAACATTCTGACGGCGAAAGGGAAATTATTGCCTTTGAAAAGGATTTTGATGAGGAATTGGGCGCGGAATTTGAGTCAGCGGTATTCGACGGCATTAAACGTTGTAAAAATCATTGTGTTTTCTGTTTTGTCGACATGATTGCGCCGAAAATGCGCAAAACTCTCAATATCAAGGACGATGATTATAGATTATCGTTTTTGTTCGGGAATTTTATTACTCTGACGAACTTAACGCCTAAAGATTTTAAACGGATTAAAAAATATCATCTATCGCCGCTATTTATTTCGGTTCATTCTATGAATCCGGAGCTTCGCGCCAAAATTTTACGGACGCCGCTAGGAAAAAACATACAAAATCAGCTTGATGAACTGGAAAAAGCCGGAATTGAGTATCATACGCAGGTAGTTTTATGCAAAAATCTAAATGACGGCGCGGAATTGGATTACACAATCGCGGAAATATTAAAAAGGCGACCGAATGCGCTAAGTTTGGCAATAGTTCCAGTCGGCGTGACGAAATATCGCCGTGATAAATTCGTTTTGGAGCAATTCGACAAAGAATCGGCGTTAAAAGTTATTGAGCAGGTCGAAAAGTGGCAAAAAAAAATCCGCGCAGAGTCTGGACGAACATTTTTATATTTGGGCGATGAATTTTACCTTTTAGCGGAAAAAAATCTGCCTCCGGTCGAGTTTTACGACGAATTTCCGCAGATAGAAAACGGAATTGGCATGACGCGCAATTTTATAGAGGAATTCGGCGCGGCTGAAGTAAAAATCGCGAAAAATTTATCAATCGACGTAGTAAGCGGGACTTCGTTTGCTAAAGTGCTAAAAAAATTGGTCGACGCGCCGAATGTACGAATTTTGCCGGTGGAAAATAAATTTTTCGGGTCGAAAGTGAATGTATCTGGAATTTTGACGGGAAAAGACATAATCGAGGCGTTAAAGTGCGTCGGCGAGCGCGATTTAATCTTAATTCCGGCGACAGCGTTAAAATCGGGCGAAGAAATCTTTTTAGACGACGTTTCACTTGACGATTTAAGAAAAATCTTTGCATCGGCGCGAATTTTGCCGATAAAAAACGGAATTGAGTTCAAAAAAGCATTGGAAGGAGAAATTTAAATGAGCAAACCGATAATAGCGATAGTCGGACGCCCGAACGTCGGGAAATCGACGCTTTTTAATCAAATTGGGAAGAAAAGATTATCAATCGTTGATGATATGGCGGGCGTGACACGCGATAGAATATATATGGACGCTACGTGGCTGGATCGGGG
>Ga0247609_10003389_pt1 | contig 16200 bp, 12 predicted proteins | sample 172DNAGHGlowgp2_FD_193487 | JGI IMG/M metagenome (GOLD analysis project Ga0247609, IMG submission 193487) | Sheep rumen microbial communities from Palmerston North, Manawatu-Wanganui, New Zealand - 1728 DNA GHGlow gp2 | ecosystem: Host-associated > Mammals > Digestive system > Stomach > Rumen ...
GTCATGCTTGTCGATACCCATCTTCAGGTGACCACGCTTGATGAGCGTCATACCATGAGGTGTAGGCTCCGTAAATGCACGGCCACTCGTTCCTGTCACTTCACCGCCAGATGCTGATGCGTACTTGCTGCCCAGGCATCCTGTCAAGAAGAGGCAAGAGGTGAGAAGTAAGAGGTAAGAGATTACTCCTACCATCACCCGACTCGCTATTCTTGATTTAAATTTCTTTACCATATTCTTATTGATTTTTATATTCATATTTCTGTCATTTCTCTCACCTCTTACCTCTCACCTCTATAGAATTCTCACGCTCTGGTGCTTGTTGCGTCCCTTCTTGATGAAGTTCAGCTCAGTCTGATAACCGACAAACAGCTCATGGCTTCCGTGCTTGAAACTGAGTGCCGAGGTATAGGCCTCATAGCTGTAGCCCAGACTGATGCCGTGGAAGATTCCGCCAATGAGTGCCGTCACCGAATTCGTCGGGCTATAGGCCACTCCGGCATAGAACATTCGCTGCTCGTAACTATACTTCACACGCGCCGTCACATCCACCCTGTAGGCAGTTCCGTCGGTACGCGCCAACACAGAGGGGTGTATAGTAAGAAACGGATTATGCAGCCGAATATTGTATCCGCCAGTCAAATAATATGATCTTGCTATGTCAATTATTGACCGATCGCCCAATTCTACCGATGGTTCAGTGGCATGTAAGACGGATGCTCCGGCATACCACTGACCGTGCTGATAGTAGAGCCCGGCGGCCAAATCCAATGCCGTTCCCGTCACGTCCGACTGGGTGAACGTAGGGTCGCTGGTATTTTCCAAATCCAGTTCGCTGCCCTTGAATTTCTCGCTGAGCATACCTGCCTGAATGCCGATGCTCAGTGTGCCGCCGAACAATCCGGTCTTGAAGGCATACTGTGCCGTCAGCCGCTGGTGCTTGAAGAGTCCGATGTCGTCACTCATCAATTGCAGACCGACTCCGTGGAAATGGTTCAGCATGTAGACTGGCATATCGGCTCCCACATACATTGTTTTGGGATTGTGTTCGAATCCTGTCATTGACATAGCATAGGCACCAGTGACGTTAATTAGTTGCTGTTTACCTATTGCAGCAGGATTAAACGACGGTTCCATCGCCCAGTAGTGAGCGAAGGAAACATCCTGCTGTGCCGAAGCCTTTGTCAGCATTGTCAGCAACAGGACTAATAGGGCTATTTTTCGTCCAAACACGTAATAAATAACGCAAAATATTAGGAATTATTGTTTTTTTTCGTAACTTCGCACCGAAAAAGTTTAATGGTCAAAGGTTAAAGGTCAAAAGACAATGGAAAAAATCGCCCAACGAATAGACGCTCTTCGCGAGGAAATGCGACGCGAACACCTTAGCGCTTTCATCTTCCCCAGTACGGATCCGCACAATAGTGAATACACGGCTGAACACTGGAAAGGCCGCGAATGGATCAGTGGTTTCAACGGCTCTGCCGGCACAGCGGTGGTGACGCTTCATGCCGCTGCCCTATGGACCGATTCACGGTATTTCATTGCCGCTGCACAACAACTGGAGGGCAGCGAATACCAGTTGATGCGAAAGAAGATAGAGGGTACACCTACGATTGCCGAATGGTTGGGCAAGCAGTTGGCTGAGGAAAGCGATAAGGAAGTAGGGCTTTACGGAATGGACAGCACGGCCAACGATGTTCAGCAACTGACTACTGAACTGCGCCAGCACGGAGGACTTACCCTGCGCACCAACTTCGACCCGCTGCAGCGCATCTGGACCAATCGACCACCGATTCCGATGAATCCGGTCGTTCCCCAGCCTTTGGAATATGCCGGAGAAGATACGGTATCAAAACTTGCCCGCATCCGCAAGGCTTTGCGTGAGCAACATGCTGACGGAATGCTGATGGCCTCGTTGGACGATATTGCCTGGACGCTGAACCTACGTGGAAGCGATGTTCACTGCAATCCTGTTTTCATCAGCTATCTGCTCATCAGTTCGCAGACTGCCACCTTATTTATATATGAAGAGAAGCTCACTGCCGAGGCACGGCAGCATCTGACGGCTTGCGGTGTTGCCACAGCGCCCTATACCGCTATTACCGAGGGACTTCGGCGCTATCCTGACTACAACATCCTGGCAGACCCCGACGAGGTAAGCTACACTCTGATGAAGGCCATTCAGTCCAATGAGCTCACCTCTCACCTCTCACCTCTTATCTCTCACCTCTTGAGGGCCTCTTCGCCGGTTCCGGCCATGAAAGCCGTCAAGAACGATGCCGAACAGCGTGGCTTTCGGCAAGCCATGATTCGCGACGGAGTAGCCCTTGTGCGCTTCTTGCGTTGGCTGAAGCCTGCTGTCGAGGCTGGTGGGCAGACGGAGATGAGCGTTGACCGCAAACTGACCGCCCTGCGTGCCGAACAGCCTTTGTATCAAGGCCCTTCGTTCGATACCATTGCCGGCTATCAGACTCATGGTGCCATTGTCCATTACGAGGCAACGCCTGAGACGGACGTCCCGCTGAAACCTGAAGGACTGCTGCTGCTTGATAGTGGAGCACAGTATATAGACGGCACGACGGACATCACGCGCACCATTGCCCTCGGACCAGTCACCGACGAACAACGCCGCATCTACACCCTTGTGCTGAAGGGGCATATCCAGTTGCAAATGCTCAAGTTCCCTGACGGAGCCAGTGGCACCCAACTCGATGCCGTTGCCCGCAGAGGTCTTTGGAAAAGCGGCCTCAATTTCCTGCATGGCACAGGTCACGGCGTCGGTTCCTACCTGAACGTCCATGAAGGTCCTCATCAGATCCGCATGGAATACCGCCCTGCACCATTACACGCTGGCATGACCGTCACCGACGAGCCTGGTATCTATCTCGAAGACCGTTTTGGTGTCCGCATAGAGAATGTCCTGCTTGCCCAACCTTATATGGAAACCGAATTCGGACGTTTCCTCCAGTTCGAGACGCTGACGCTCTGTCCCATCGACACCACGCCTGTCGATGTCACACTGCTTACCGACAACGAGCGCACGTGGCTCAACGACTATCACCAAATGGTCTACGACCGCCTCGCGCCCCACCTTGACGACCCTGACCGCCAGTGGCTCTATGCCACCACACGCCCTGTCACTGCTTAGAAGTCGAGTTGACAACCGACGCCGAGGACGCGGCTGGTGCGGGTAAAGGTGTCGCTGACGCCTGCGACGGGATAGTCGTTGCGGTTGTAATTGTCGTAGTTGGTCTGGAAGTAGGCTGCTGAGACGGTGACGTTGTCGCTGACCTTGTAGTTGAAACCGAGACCGATGCTATAGCTATTAACAACGAACGACATGTCGTTCATGTACTCGTCGCTGAGTCCGTAGCGGGTGAGCTGACCACCGCACGAGACATTAAGACGATCGGTGACATCCCACTCGACACCGGCAAGGAACTCGTTGGTGTTGTGCTTCAGCAGGTCCTGCGTGTTGTTGTACCATGAGGCGTCCTTGTCGAAATAGTGGTGCCAGCCGAGGTTGAGGCTGACGACGTCGATGGGTTTCCACTGCGCACCGATGGTGAGTAGGGCAGGGGCATCCTCGTTGACTTTCTCACCGTCGCGGTACTTGTTGACGGCAGCAATCTCGCTGGCCTCGTTGACGGTAGACTCGTTCCTCATGCGGATCTGCGTCTTGAACTCGTACTTGGCGGCGAAATTGAAATTGCTGATCTTGTAATCGACACCGATGATAGGTGCAAAACCGACGCCGTCCTGATTACACAGCAGGTTCACGCCTTGGGCATACTTCTGCAACTGCAGCAGACTGCCGTGGGTTGTTTCGAGTTGTGCCTGCTGGGCTAACAGCTCTGCTGGAACGTCAACGCCGGCAGCCTGATACTGTGCGATGGCGGCATTGACCAGTGTGAGGTTGTTGTTGACAGTAGTAGACGTGGCCTGCAGATAGTCGGCGAAGTCGACGTAACCTCCTTCGGTCTTTACCTGGATGTTGTTGATTTTGGCCTTATAAGTAGCGTCGCCATAAAGCATACGCAGACCGCCATATACCGACAGGTTGGGGTAGATTTTATAGGCTGCACCGACCTGTACGCCGTAGTAGTACTGGCGGCCCTTCATGTAGCCGTCCATGTCGTAGCCCTGAGCACCTAATGGCTGGAGCATGTGGGCAATGGAACCTACGACACTCTCGAACGAACCTAAGCCGTCGGCAAACTCGCACGAGCCACCGCCGCCAGGAACGGAGAGGTTGAACTGGATGCTCCAATTACCTATATTATATGCACCCTGTAGCGAGGGAATGATTGGAGCGTCGGCAACACCCTCGAACTCCTTGACGCTCTGGCCGCCATTTTTCTTACCTAATACGAAGACGGGATTGGTGGAAGTAATGGTTCGTGTTTGGTGTGCGTACTGCCAATTGAAAGCCACATGGAATCCCTCGGGCATGAATGCCACGCCTGCAGGGTTGGAATATACGCCATCAAGGCCTATAGCTGCATCGCGGGCAGGATCCTTTAAAAACAATACACTCTGGTTGGTGTTGGTAATGATACCGCCAGCGAAGATGTGGGTGAAGGGAGAAGTGATAAGTGATAAAAACGCTACCGCCACAAAACGGTGCTTCCTGAATACAATCTTTTTCATTACTTTTAAATAAAATTTGCTTAAAACGGCTGCAAAGGTAACGCTATTGCACAAAACAGCGATAAAAGTGCAATAACAATTAACGCTTATTAACTAAAAACGGCACACTTTCTGCACAAATGTGCCAAAGTGTGCATATAATTGTGTGCGTTAACACCAAAAATTAACCAATAAGCAATAACCGATTACCGATTACTTCTTATTTTCCGTCGGGTAGCTGATGCGGGTATGATAAACGGTCTTTAGCTTCTCAATGAGGACAGTCTTCGCATACTGGATGTCGCGGAAGGTGATAGGACATTCGCGGAAATAGCCCTCTGCCACCTGTGAGTCAACGATGCGTTCCACCAGTTCACGGATGCTCTGTTCGGTGTAGTCGGCTAACGATCGTGAGGCAGCCTCGACGCTGTCGGCCATCATCAGACATGCCTGTTCGCGGGTAAAGGGATTCGGTCCGGGATAGGTGAACAACAATTCATCGACGGGGTCGTCGGGGTGTTCGTTTTTGTAACGGATGTAGAAGAACTTGGCCTTGCCTTGTCCGTGGTGGGTAGCAATGAAGTCGCGGATGACCTTTGGCAGGTTGTATTTGTCCGCCATTTTCAGGCCCTCGGTGACGTGGCTGATGATGTATTGTGCAGATTCAATGTCGGTGAGCATCTCGTGGGGGTCGATGCCCGACTGGTTCTCGGTGAAATAGATGGGGTTGGCCAGTTTGCCGATGTCGTGATACAGGGCTCCCGTACGCACTAGTTGCGAGTCAGCATCAATCTTATTTGCTATCTCGCCGGCCAGGTTCGCCACCTGGATGGAGTGGTTGAACGTGCCGGGAGCCACCTCGCTCATACGACGCAGCAGCGGACTATTGGTGTTGGAGAGTTCGATGAGCGTGATATCGCTGGTGAATCCAAAGGCTTTTTCGATGAGGTAGAGCAACGGGTAGGCAAAGAGTAGCAGAATGCCATTGACTATCAGGTAGTTGTAGTCGGAATAGTCTATGATGGCCAGTTCGGCGGCTCTGGTCCAGTCGAAGGCAAGATTAACGGCCATGGCTGCCAGCGTGATAATGATGGCGGACTTGAACAGCTGTGCGCGCTGGGAGAGTTCGCGTAAGGAGTTAATGGCTACCAGACCCGCAACGGTCTCGACGATAACGAACTCAAAAGGATGCTGTAGCATGATGCTACAGATGAGTATCATGATGATGTGGGTCATGAATGCCGTGCGCGAGTCCATGAATACGCGTATGAAAATAGGTACCATCGCGTAGGGCAAGATGTAGACGTGGATGAACGTGTTACGCACGAACAGTGCTGTCAACAGGGCAAAGATGACGATGAAGGCGTAAAGCATCGTCAGACTGCGCGGTTTCTGGAAGTAGTCTTTTCGGTAGAGCGACAGGTAGAGCGTGAAGCACACCATGAGGATGGTGGCATAGAGTAAACGTCCGAGGAGTGATATGCGGTTTTGTACTTGGTCCTTGTTGAGACGTTCGTTCTCCTTGAGGTACGACTGAATGACGTGGTAGGTCTGCTCGGTGACGATTTCACCGCGGTCGACAATCTTCTCACCCTTTTGCACTAGTCCGCTTGCCAGCGGGATGCTGCCGATGAGTTCGTTGCGGCTGGTCTCGCTGCGCGTACGGTCGAAACTCAGATTGGGTATGATATAGTTATTCAGGTTGCATTTTTGCAACTGCTGGCGGTGGATTTTCAGTTTCTCGTCCTGGAATAGCTGTTCGTAGGCAGCCTTGGCGGAGTAAACTTCCATGATGGACACACTGCTGGCTTGTTTGTTGTTGACAATGCGGATCATGTTCGACGTGTCTTTCTTCAACTCTTCATACTCTTTCGACTCCATGATGCCCTGCTGATAGAGGCTGTGCAGCCGGTTGGAGATGATGCTGATATAGTCTTTTGGCAGGTCGGCGATGCCATCGGCATAGTCAGAGGCGAACTTGCGCACCATGCGGGCCTCGGTGGTGATGTCGAAGTCGTAATAGGGCTCATACTGCCTCATGACGCTGTCGCGTTCGCGTTTGACAGTGGCGTCGGACTTGTAAACAGGGAAATCGAAGGGTGCTGTCAGCTGTGAATACTTCCATGGCTTTCCGAGCTCGACATGGAAGGAGTAGTTGGTATCGTGTGGCATGGCCCAAACGACGATGGCTACGGTGCCTATCACAAGTGCGGCACGTAACAGTAAGTCGCGCCACAAAAGGTTCTCTTTCAGACTAAAATTGCTCATTTGCGTATATTTTTGCTGCAAAGATACAAAAAATAAAATAAAAAGTAGTACCTTTGCAGTCAAAATTGTAATTTGTTATGTCAGAAAGAAGAGTTAGGGTGCGTTTTGCACCCAGTCCTACCGGGGCTTTACACATCGGCGGCGTACGTACCGCACTCTATAATTACCTGTTTGCGCGCCAACATGGCGGCGACCTCGTGTTCCGCATCGAAGACACCGACTCCACGCGCTTTGTCCCTGGAGCAGAAGAGTATATCATCGAGTCGTTCAAGTGGCTGGGCATCCAGTTCGACGAGGGCGTTTCGTTCGGTGGTGACAAGGGTCCCTACCGTCAGAGCGAGCGTCGCGACATCTATAAAAAATATGTACAGCAGCTGCTGGATGCCGGTAAGGCGTATATCGCTTTCGATACGCCGCAGGAGTTGGAGGCCAAGCGTGCCGAGATTCAGAACTTCCAGTATGACTGCCACACACGCAGTCAGATGCGCAACTCGCTGACCCTCCCCAAAGAGGAAGTCGAGCAATTGATTGCTTCGGGCAATCAATACGTTGTCCGTTTTCAGGTGGAGGCAGGACAGGAGATTCTTGTCAACGACCTCATCCGCGGTGAGGTGCGTGTGAAGAGTGATATCTGCGACGACAAAGTGCTGTATAAGAGTGCTGACGAGTTGCCGACATACCACTTGGCCAATATTGTGGATGACCACTTGATGGAGATTTCGCACGTCATTCGCGGTGAGGAGTGGTTGCCCAGTGCACCGCTGCACGTCATGCTGTATAAGGCTTTCGGTTGGGAGGATACCATGCCGCAGTTTGCCCATCTGCCGCTGTTGCTGAAGCCTGTCGGCAATGGCAAGCTCTCCAAGCGTGATGGTGATAAGCTGGGATTCCCCGTTTTCCCCTTGGAATGGCATGACCCCAAAACGGGTGAAGTCAGCTCAGGCTATCGCGAACAAGGCTACTTGCCAGAAGCCGTCATTAACTTCTTGGCTCTGCTGGGTTGGAGTCCTGGCAACGACCAGGAACTGATGACTCTGGACGAGATGGTCAACCTGTTCGACATCTCCAAATGTTCGAAGAATGGTGCCAAGTTTGACTTTATGAAGGCAGAATGGTTCAACCGCCAGTACCTCTTGCAGCGTCCGGACAGCGACTGGTGTCCAGCCTTCGACAAGGTGCTGAAAGAGAATGGCATCACGGCCACTGCCGAACAAGAAGCCGAAGTGGTGCGTATGATGAAAACGAAGGTCATTGAAGTGACAGACAAACAGGGCAACACCAGAAAACGCAACATTTCCTTCCCCAGTGACCTTTGGCCGCTTACTAAGTTCTTCTTCGTGGCTCCCGCCGACTTTGATAGGGATGGTGACAAATTTATTCGCAAGAACTGGAACGAGGATACAGCAGACCAGATGCGCCAGATGCAAGCTGTGCTGGAAACCATCAACGACTGGAGTGTGGAAGGCCAGAAAGCCGTTGTAGACCCTTGGGTGGAACAGACGGGTATCAAGCCTTGGAACGCATGGCGCATCGCCCTTGTTGGCACAGGTCAGGGACCTGATATGTACGAACTCTCTGCCTTCCTCGGCAAGGAAGAAACCCTCCGCCGTATGAAGCACGCCATTGAGGTGCTTGGGGCGCAATAACCTTGAGTCGAATAACGGTATAACGTAATAACGCAATACATTGTATAATTTAATCATTTATATTTATCAGTTGGGCGTCATCATCGCAAGCCTGTTTAATGAAAAGGTGCGCAAGATGTGGCGGGGAGAACGGGAGGCTATCCGCATCCTAAAGGAGAAGGTAGACCCTAACGCCAAGTATGTGTGGTTCCATGCTGCCTCGCTGGGAGAGTTCGAACAAGGCCGTCCGCTGATGGAACAACTGCGTCAGAATCATCCGGAGTATAAGATTCTGTTGACATTCTTTTCGCCCTCGGGTTATGAGGTGCGCAAGAACTATGCCGGAGCCGACATCATCTGCTACCTGCCGCTGGACACCATCACCAATGCGCGTCGATTCTTGCGAACCATCCGTCCTGTGATGGCGTTCTTCATCAAATACGAGTTCTGGTATAACTACCTGCATATCCTGAAACACCGCGGCGTACCCGTTTATAGCGTTAGCAGCATCTTCCGTCCTGGACAGATCTTCTTCCGTTGGTATGGTCATCAGTATGGTCGTGTGCTGAAGTGCTTTACCCATTTCTTCGTGCAAAACGAGATCAGCAAGGAACTGCTGGCTACTATTGGCATTACGAATGTCTCTATCGTAGGCGATACCCGTTTCGACCGTGTATTGCAGATCAAGGCTGCCGCCAAACAATTGCCCATCGTTGAAGCGTTTCTTTCACAGCCGAAGTCTAGTGCAACGGAGTTAGGCTCCGCCGAAGCCCCGAAGGTCTTCGTCGCCGGTTCTTCATGGCAGCCCGATGAGGAAATATTCATTCCGTTCTTCAACGAGCATCGCAACTGGAAACTCATTATCGCTCCGCACGTCATTGGCGAAGAGCATCTCAAACAGATAGAGCACCTCCTATCCGGTCGTAAGGTCGCAAGGTATTCCTCTCTAGAACATCTTGAAGATCTAGAGTCTCTAGACAATATAGAAGTCCTCATCATTGACTGCTTCGGGCTTCTCAGCAGCATCTACCACTATGCCGACGTAACTTACGTCGGTGGCGGTTTCGGCGTGGGCATCCATAACACCCTTGAAGCGGCCGTATGGGATGTTCCCGTGATATTCGGTCCCAACAACCAGCGTTTCCAAGAAGCACAGGGACTGAAGGCCTGCGGCGGTGGATTGGAAATCACCAATGCCGACGATTTCCGCCGTATCATGCAGCGTTTCATTGACAGCCCGCAGACCATCACAGAGTCCGGCCGCCAGTCCGGCACCTTCGTCAACCAAATGACTGGCGCCACGGAGAAAGTCCTCAATGCTGTAGAATTGTAATTGTCGTCATAGCGTAATACCGTTATAATGAGATAACGAAATAAGAAAATAATGGCTTTAATCAAGAGTTACCGCGGTCTGACACCCAAATGGGGAAAAGACTGTTATTTCAGCGAGAATGCGACCATCGTCGGTGACGTCACGATGGGTGACGAGTGCAGTATCTGGTTCAATGCTGTCGTGCGCGGCGATGTGGCACCCATCACCATCGGTAATGGTACCAATGTTCAGGACGGTTCCTGCGTCCATGTCACTCACGACACTGGTCCCACGCATATCGGTAATATGGTGACTATCGGACATAATGTCACCGTCCACGCCTGTACCATCCACGACGGCGCTCTTATCGGCATGGGGGCGACACTGTTGGACGGCTGTGAGGTTGGCGAGGGTTCTATCGTCGCTGCCGGAGCCTTGGTATTGCAGAACACAAAAATCGGTCCTCACGAGATTTGGGGAGGTGTGCCGGCGAAGTATCTTAAACCCACACGACCTGGACAGACTGACAACTCGAAGCACTACGTGGAATACGCGAAAATCTATATGGACGAGAATCCCGACTGCCGCTACTAAACCGCCAGGCGCTATGAACAAACTATTAACCATCTGCTTCCTGACATTCATCTCCCTGACGCTATGTGCGCAGCCGGAGGATTACGAATGGACCGCGCCCAGCAGTAATTCCTCCGAGTCGATGCCGTGCGGTGGCGGCGATATCGGTATGAATGTCTGGGTGGAACAGGGTGACATCCTCTTCTATCTCTCGCGCAGTGGTTCGTTCGATGAGAATAACACGCTGCTCAAGGCCGGCCGTTTCCGTGTCAGCCTGTCGCCGGGACTGAATATGGAGCATTTCCGTCAGATACTCCACCTTGCCGACGGTTATGTCGAGATTACCGACGGCCAGATTTCCATCCAGTTATGGGCCGATGTGTGGAAACCCGTTGTCCACGTCGAAGTGTCGAGTCCAAGAGTTAAGCAGAATATGGCGGTGACCTACGAAAACTGGCGTATGCAGGACCGTGAGATGACGAAGCGTGAATGCTTCCAGTCGAGTTATAAATTTGCTGCGCCGAAAGGCCTGAAGACACTCGCTGACAAAGTTGTAGCGACGGATAAGGCCGTCAGTTTCCTCCACAAGAACGGCGAAGAAACAATTTTCGATGCTACTGTCACCCAGCAAGGCATGGATTCGGTGAAGCATCGCCTGTATAACCCGCTGAAAAACCTCATTAGCGGCGGTAAGCTGCAAGTACGCGACATGGTGCTGATGGACACCATCCGCGGTCGCTATGCCAGTACCGACTACGACGGCTGGATGTATGTCACGAAATTCCCCAAGCGGACGTTGCGCTTGCAAATCATCATGGCCAACGTACAAGGTACCGTTCAGGATTTCTCTGACGCCATTGGCGCTACGGAAAAACTGATTCGTCGTGAGGCCGACCGCCAAACCTCCCGCCAGTGGTGGCGCGAATTCTGGCAGCGCAGCTATATCCAGGCTACAAATCATAAAATCACCGCTCCCGGCGGTTTTCCGTCGGGTTCCGCCACTCCTGCCACCCTCATCCGCAACTACAACCTCTTCCGCTATATGCTGGGCTGCAATGCCCACAGTCAGTGGCCCACGAAGTTCAATGGCGGACTGTTTACTTTCGACCCCGAATACGTCAACGAGGCTGACGAGTACCGTCTCTCGCCTGACTTCCGCAATTGGGGTGGGGGTGTGCATACGGCTCAGAACCAGCGTTTGGTCTATTGGCCTATGCTGAAGAATGGCGACTACGACGCGCTGAAGGCGCAGATTGACTTCTACCTGCGCATCTACAAGAATGCCGAGGAGCGTTCGCGGCTCTACTGGGGCCACGAGGGTGCCTGTCTGACGGAGCAAATCGAGAACTACGGCCTGCCTTGCTATCCCGAATACGGTACGAAGCGCCCTGCCGGTTTCGACCCGGGAATGGAGCGTAACGCATGGCTGGAGTACGAGTGGGATACTGCTTTGGAATTTTGTATGATGGCCCTCGAAGCTGAACGCTACCAAGGCACCTCTCACCTCTCACCTCTTCTCTGCCAAGCAGAGTGTGGCGTTGCGAATCCCTCTGACCTCTCAGACTTCGTCCGCTCCTGCCTCCGTTTTTTCGACGAACACTACCAGTATCTCGCCAATCGTCGCGGTGCCAAAGCCCTCGACGGCAACGGCAAGCTCGTGCTCTATCCTGGTTCTGGCGGCGAGACCTATAAGATGGCTTATAACTCCACGTCGACCATCGCCGCCCTGCGCACCGTAGCGACAGTACTGCGCGACTCAATTCTGTTGAGTCGACTTCCCGACATTACGATCCGCAACGGCATGATAGCCCCCGCCCTGCACTATGAACGTGTGCAGAATACCGAACCCACACAGCTCTACCCCGTTTTCCCCTGGCGGATGTATGGCATCGGAAGACCTGATCTCGACATTGCCCGCAATACTTACCTCAACGACTCGCTCGCCCTCCAGTTCCGCTCACATGTAGGATGGAAACAGGATGCTATCTGGGCCGCCTGTCTCGGACTGACCGACGAGGCCCAGCGCTTGGTGACGATGAAGATGCAGGACGGTCCCTTCCGCTTCCCCGCCTTCTGGGGACCGGGCTTCGACTGGGCTCCTGACCATAATTGGGGCGGTTCGGGCATGATTGCCATGCAGGAAATGCTGCTGCAGGAAGTCGACGATACACTCTACCTCTTCCCCGCCTGGCCCCGCGACTGGGATGTGCGCTTCAAGCTTCATGCTTCCCGCGGCACAGTGGTCGAAGCAGAACTGCGTAAGGGGAAAGTCGTCAATGTCCGTGTGACACCCGAAGGACGTAAAACCATCTATTAATTTATACATAAACATTATGAAGAAGATTGTTGTATGTTTCGTGGCCCTGATGGCCTTCATTGCCTGCTCTGAGCAGAAACCGTTTAGTTATCGCGGACTGTCCTTTACGCTGCCCGCCAGTCAGCTGGTGGACTCGCTCTTGGCTCGCGGATTCCTTGTCGACTCCGCCACCTCCGACAGTGGCAGCCAGTATCAGCTCTACAAGATGGGCGAACCCTATCGTGTGCTGGTGGCTTACGAGAATGACCAGATAAGAGCCATTCAGGAGAACTACCACCTGTCGACGAATGACAGTACGCGCCGGCTGTGGCAGGAGATTCGTGACGGACTGGAGAAAGACCTGGGCGCTTGGCCCAATTGTCCTATCCTGAAGGATGACCACAAGAAGGCTGATTTCGAGACTGACGGCGGTTTCGTTTCGGTCATTCTGGAGAATACCTACAAACCTACCTTGATGGTGCTCTATCAAGCCAAGAAGGAGAAAAAGTAGGATTTTTTTTGTTAAATAATCATAAAACTTACGCGCGGGGATTCCTTCCTCGCGCGTATTTTAATAAAAAAGCGTACCTTTGCAGTCCGATTTAGGGGAAAACACTTAGAATCCCCGTGGACTGGAGTGTGAATAGCAGCGCCTTTGGCCGGACGCCGTGGTTCGTGAATCGCTGGTTCAACCATCCGCAAAGTTCCTGTTTACAGGGGCAGCGGAGCGCACGTTAGACTAACAACCGGGAGTTAGACCTCGGGTGTTTATTTATGTGCGTACATTATTATAATAATAAAAGAAACTGTTTTTTAGTAGTAAAATTTTTAAAGAAATGAACACGTTAAGTTACAAGACCGTTTCCGTATCTAAGGAAGCTGCTCGTGAGCAGAAGGAATGGGTGGTCATCGACGCTACCGACCAGGTAGTAGGCCGTCTGGCTTCAAAGGTCGCCAAGATCATCCGCGGAAAGTACAAGCCCACATTCACTCCTAATCAGGACTGTGGCGACAATGTCATTATCATCAATGCCCAGAACATTATCTTTACTGGCAAGAAAGAAACCGATAAGGTTTACACCCGCTACACCGGCTATCCCGGTGGTCAGCGCTTCAACACGCCTGCCGAGCTCCGCAAGAAGCCTTTCGGCACAGAGCGCATCTTGAAGCACGCTGTCAAGGGTATGCTGCCCAAAGGCCCTCTTGGCCGTGCGCTGCTGAACAACCTGTATGTCTACGAGGGTACCGAGCATCCCCATGAGGCTCAGAAGCCCAAGGCTATCGACATCAACCAGTATAAGTAATGTAAAAATTAAAAAATTAAAGAATTAAACGATGGAATACATCAACGCAATAGGTCGTCGCAAGAGCTCAGTAGCTCGCGTTTATCTGTCAGAGGGTACTGGCAAGATCACGATCAACAAGAAAGATTTGGAAGTTTACTTCCCCTCTGCTATCCTGCAGTATGTGGTTAAGCAGCCGCTGAACCTGCTGGAGGTTGCTGAGAAATATGACATTAAGGTAAACCTCGACGGTGGTGGCTTCACTGGCCAGAGCCAGGCCCTGCGTCTCGCCATTGCCCGTGCACTGGTGAAGATCAACGAAGAGGACAAGAAAAAGCTGAAGGATGCCGGTTTCCTGACCCGCGATGCTCGTGAGGTTGAGCGTAAGAAGCCAGGTCGGCCCAAGGCTCGTCGTCGCTTCCAGTTCAGTAAGCGTTAATCATACTGGACTACGTTTAGTATCTAAACTGGTGGGATTCGTTCTAGATATTCTAGATAGCCTAGGGATTCTAGAAAGTGACTACTCACCGGTTGGTTCTGGACAAAGAATTAAAAAGAAAGTAAACAATTTAAAAAAGACAAAGAAACAATGGCAAGAACAAATTTTGACCAATTGCTGCAGGCTGGCTGCCACTTCGGCCACCTCAAGCGTAAGTGGAACCCCGCAATGGCTCCCTACATCTATACCGAGCGTAACGGTATCCACATCATCGACCTCCACAAGACCGTCATCAAGATTGACGAGGCTGCTGACGCACTCAAGCAGATTGCCAAGAGTGGCAAAAAGATCCTGTTCGTCGCTACTAAGAAACAGACTAAGGAAATCATCGCCGAGAAAGCTCAGAGCGTTGGTATGCCTTACGTAATCGAGCGCTGGCCCGGTGGAATGTTGACAAACTTCCCCACCATCCGCAAGGCCGTGAAGAAAATGGCGAACATCGACAAGCTGATGACTGACGGTACATTCTCGAACCTGTCAAAGCGCGAGCTGCTGCAGGTGACCCGTCAGCGTGCCAAGCTGGAGAAGAACCTCGGTTCTATCGCCGACTTGACCCGTCTGCCCAGCGCACTGTTCGTTGTTGACGTGCTGAAGGAGCAGATTGCCGTTCGCGAGGCTAACCGTCTGGGTATCCCCGTATTCGGTATCGTTGACTCAAACTCCGACCCCAAGAACATCGACTTCATCATCCCCGCTAACGACGACGCTAAGGATTCAGTAGAGGTAATCCTCTCTGCTTGCTGCGCTGCCATCAACGAGGGTATCGAGGAGCGTAAGGTCGAGAAGGCCGACGAGAAGGCTGCCGACGAACAGGAAGAGGTTGCTGCTGAAGAGGTAAAGCCCAAGCGTCAGGCTCGCAAGCCCCGCAAGGCTGCTGAGGCTCCCGCTGCTGAGACTCCCGCCGAGGAGGCTCCTGCTGCTGAGGAAGCTGCTCCCGCCGCAGAAGCTGCTGAATAATTTTTAAGCAGCGGACTACAGGACTAACACGACTACTCTTACGTAGAAAAAGTCCTTAAGTCCTGTAGTCCGTTGCAAAATATAAACATTTAAAAAACAAAAACAATGGCAATTTCAATTGACGATATCAAGAAGCTTCGCGCTATGACCGGCGCTGGTCTCGCTGACGTAAAGAAGGCTCTGACCGAGGCTGAGGGCGACTTCGACAAGGCTAAGGAACTGCTCCGTGAGCGTGGCCTGGCTATCGCTGCCAAGCGTAGCGACCGTGAGACATCTAATGGTTGTGTACTCGTAAAGAAGGTAGATGGCTTCGCTGCCATGCTCGCACTGAAGTGTGAGACCGACTTCGTGGCCAACGGTGCCGACTTCATCGCCCTGACTCAGGCTATCCTCGACGCAGCTATTGCTGCCAAGGCTGCCGACATCGAGGCTGTGAAGGCGCTCGACATCAACGGCCAAACCGCTCAGGAGGCTGTTACACAGCGCTCTGGTATCACTGGTGAGAAAATGGAGCTCGACGGCTACCTGACTCTCGAGGGTGAGAACATAGAGGTTTACGACCACATGGGCAAGCACACCCTCTGCACGATGGTACAGACCAACAAGCCCGCTGCCGAGCAGGGTCACCTCGTGGCTATGCAGGTAGCTGCCATGAAGCCTGTAGCACTCGACAAGGAGAGCGTTGACCAGAAGATTCTCGACGAGGAGTACAAGACCGCTGTTGAGAAGACCAAGCTCGAGCAGGTTGAGAAGTT